>Ga0131853_10006550_pt1 | contig 21038 bp, 18 predicted proteins | sample TergutLab28metaG_FD_92764 | JGI IMG/M metagenome (GOLD analysis project Ga0131853, IMG submission 92764) | Labiotermes labralis P1 segment gut microbial communities from Petit-Saut dam, French Guiana - Lab288 P1 (version 2) (version 2) | ecosystem: Host-associated > Arthropoda: Insects >...
CAACCGGTCGGGGGTGCTTTCATCTTCATAGCTAAAGTTTACTACCACCGGTGTTATGCTTGCTCCGTCCGGCGCTGCTGTCGGCTCTGTTCTTGTACTCCTTATATTGCCGCCTGCGTCATACGTATACGTCGTCTTGGTTATCCCTTGCGTGTGCGTTCTTAAACGGTTTTGTCCGTCGTAGGTGTAGGTGTTTACTTGGTTATTGCTTTGCCTGCCTGTTGTCGTAACTCTGTTTATCTGTCCGCTTGCATTGTACGTGTATCCAAATGTCAGCTCTCCGTTGGTGTGGGCGCTTATATAGTCTGTCGTCCCGTTGGCTAGGGCTGGATTGGATAAATATGTCAAACTAGAGTTGTATGTTCTAGCAAAATTATTCCACGGAGCCCTAACTGACATATGACGCCTTATCGTCGTTGGTCTTCCTAATCTGTCATAATTATAATCAGTAGTAGTCATCAGCGTTGTCCCCATTGACGCAGATGTCCGCCTTAATTTCGGCTTTAGTATATTCCTGTCCGTCCATCTTCTGCTTCTTTGTGTCATTGTTCTAACTAGATTACCTGTCTCAACATCTCCCACTGTCATACTATACTGCCCCCCAGCCTCAAGTCCGTCCACCCCTACCTCATTATCCTCCTCCGACACTTCAACCCTTATACTTCTATTCTCACTTCTAGATATCTCAGTATTTTTCACATATCCCATCATCTCTTCGTTTTGGTTGTATTTAAATATTGTATTTGTGTTGTCAAAACTGTCATTAATTTGACGAACTTTAGATGCGTGCGAGATTGTGACCCTGTCCTTGTCTCTAAAGGTTGTGCTAACAGCCGATATATACCTGTTGTTTGGGTTTCTTACACTTGTAGATAAATTAAATCCATGTTTGTCTATTAGCTCTTGTTGCGAGTGACCGTTGTCATATTCAGTGGTGACACTAGTGCCATTTGAAATATAGTTATATGTTTTGTTTAATCCTAGCTCTGGTATATTATTGATATTGCCGTATATGTCATATCCAAAATTATAGGATACATTGCCGTTGTTATGGGTCACGGTTTGCAGTTTGCCGTCTGAGCGGTATTTGATATCATTTTGGTTTATGGCATTATTTTGTGCGGATTGTGTCGTTTGTATAGATGTCAATCTTTCTTTAAATTCATCATAACCTAACAATGTTGCAATTCTTTGGTTAGCGTTTGCCTGCAATGGTTTTGTAACGGAACTAAGAGTGCTAGAAGGTGATGAAAAATTTGTTGCAATAGCATCATTTGCATTTCTTCCCAAGGGTCTGCTATGCCTTGTATCCCATGAGTTTTTAGGGTGTTCGCCGTTAGTTTGAAAATCTGTGTTTAACTGGCAAGTCGGGGCATTGTTTCCAGCACCTCTCATCTGTGCTTGTACTAGGTTTCCAAAGGCATCATAATTATAAGTGGTGGTCACACCATGAGAATCGGTTTTAGATATAGGCAAACCATTGAATCCGACCTGCATACTTTCTTCTGACAATTGCTCTTTGCCTCTATTTGCTTGTGTTGTAGTTGTGACTATGTTTTTATTATTATGTATACTATAGCTTGTTGCAGAGTTTATTGTAATTTCATCATGAATACCACTGATTTGTCTTGTTCTTGCACCTAATATATGTCCTGAAATTGGTTGAAGAAGTATATTTGATGTACGACTTATAAACATCATGCTTAAAACATTGCTAATTAATCTTTTGCCGTTATTTAGGCTTATAGAATATGGATTGCTGCCAGCAAGAAAGTGATTTTTACGAGTTTGCTCTGCGTCCATAAAGCTAAATTCTGTGTTTTCATTTATCGGAACTACTACATCATTATTATTTATTCGCAGAATTATTTCTTGCATGTCAGATAATGGAATATTAATATTCAATGTCGGTAACATTCCCGGCAGTCCCGATGCTAGATTTCTATATTGCACTGTTATTTCTTGCTCTGCAATTCCGCCTTGAACCATTCTTATATCTGATACAAACAATGGTTCTGATGTATTATTATTGAATATACGTGCCCTTGCGCTGCGAACTTCACTGTTTCTAATCATAAAAGAAAATGCTGCAAGCTGCCAATCATTTTGTTTTGTATCGATATTCTCACTAAAAAGTTGAACACTATCATCACGATACACAACTTCAAATTCTAATCGTTGATGACCGCTTTTAGCTCGGTTTAAATTAGCTTTAACCCAACAAGATAAAGTGAAAGTTTGATTACCGACAGTTCTGTCATCTCTATTCATTTCAGTTGCCTCTAAAACATCCGCAACAATATAACTTTCACTGCCTGCTGTACCATTTATTTCTATGACACGCTTTTGATTAAACCAATCATCCGTGATTCTTTTTAAACTTAAGTTTTCAACTGAATCAGCAGGTGCAGCCCTCCTCATCCCTCTCCATCTGCCATCACTCAATTCAGTAGGTAAATATTGATTATATCCAAACCCATCAGGCTCAGGATCAATTGCTAGGCGATAGTTATCATTGACTTCTTCATAGATTGAAAATGTTTCTCCATCATTGTCATAGTTATAAACAACACAAACATCCTTATTATTTATTACTTTTGTCTTATTATTAGAAGTATATTCTATTCTATCATGTCTTCTTACAATGCTAGTGCCTTCACATATCTGGCTTACTTTTTTATCAAACATTTTAATTGTTAATACATGACCGCCAATATCTATTGCTTTATGTATAATATCATCCTGATAAACGAATTCTGAAATAAGTCGTTTTTTTTGTGTGCCGCTTACTAAAATTGTATTGAAAATACTTATAAGACGATTTCCTTCATAATTAAAAATAGCTATCGGATTATTATCTGTGATGCGGACTCCTTGAGCATTATATCTTTCATCATACTCAATTCTATCCAATAAATTTATCGTATTATAAAATAATCGTGCTGTTTTAGATGTTTGTATTGAATCGCCGCTGCCATCTGCGTGACGAGATACAGATGCAGTAGTAACAGAGATTAATCTCACGCTGTCTCCGTCATAATCAAATGTGTTGGATGACCCAAACACACTTCTGGTTGCAATCAACCTCCCCAAATTGTCAAAAAACAACATATTACCTTGACGATCCATTAGTCTGTTTATTGTTGTTGCATTTGTCGTTCCGTTAAAAGGAAAACCATTTTGACTAGTATCTAATACAAGCCCTAGCCCGCTAGTATCATAAAAAACGTTGCCATTTTGAACTATATTATGCCTAGTTCCTATCGAATCAATATAATGATATCTTATCGGATCATTGTTAATTGCTCCTCCGTTTGCAATAGGAAAAAGAAATTGCTGTAGATTTAATTTAAATCCATTGCCCATATGTGAGCGGATTGTTCTATTATCATTTGTTATATAAAGGATATCTGTATCTAACATGCTATTATAAATATGCATAAAACTAGTAGTTAAAGGACCACTCCCAAATGCAGCACTGGTTATTTCTAAATTAAATACTCCGCTTTTTAAGTATGTTGTTAAATTACTTGAACCATTTGAATGTGTCAGCGATGGTTCATGAGAACGATCATTAAAAGCATTTATATTTGCTGTCATAACTCCAGTTATAGTCTTGCCCGTAACTGCTTTGCCTGTAATTGCTGGCGTATTATTCATTTTTTGTCTCCTTGATATTTTTTTGAATATTAAAAGCTGCCTATCTCATAAAAAGCCAAAACATACAGCAGCTCCATTGCCGTTATCTAGCAACTTAACACTATTAAACTAAGTTCATACCGCAAGATTTATATTGATTCTGAATTAAGCGACTTGATTAAAGGTACGCTAGAGCAACACAATATAAATAGAGTTGAATATGGAAACCTTTATACTAGGCAATTTATAAACGAGAATAATCAAATTGTCAGCCATGACACAGGCAGAGAAATTTTTATGCTTAATGTACGAGAGGACGGGAGTTTTATAAGCCCAATCACTATTACTCACGCTTGCAGAGTTATCCATCACAAGCTAAAACTTAATCATTTTGAATATCATGCTCTAAGACACACTCATGCAACTACTTTATTTACAAACGGAGCATCTAAGATTGATATTAGTGAAAGACTTGGGCATTTTGATTGGAAAACTACTGATGGATATTTACATAACGATGAAAAACAGCGTGAGAAAACTATTCAAATTGTTAGCAATATTTATAAGTAGGTTTGAGTAACCTAATAGTAAAAAAACTGTGCAAGATAAACTTATGGCACAGTTTTGGCACAGTTTTTAGAAAAAAAGGATATTCTGCCTTAGCGGAGTATCCTTTTAATTTGCTATAATTCCTAAATATAGTGCTATAAATGCTTAAAAACACTACATATTGTGTTATTTTGCCTGCTCTATAGCAACAGCCACAGCAACTGTCGCCCCGACCATTGGGTTGTTGCCCATTCCTATTAAACCCATCATTTCTACATGAGCAGGAACACTAGATGACCCAGCAAACTGAGCATCACAGTGCATTCTGCCCATGGTATCCGTCATCCCATAAGACGCTGGGCCTGCCGCCATATTGTCAGGATGCAGTGTCCTGCCCGTCCCGCCGCCGCTTGCTACTGAAAAATACTCTTTGCCACTTTCTACACATATCTTCTTATAAATGCCCGCAACAGGATGCTGAAACCTTGTCGGATTAGTAGAGTTGCCCGTTATAGACACATCCACCCTCTCGTGCTGCATAATCGCCACACCTTCACGCACCTCATCCGCACCATAGCATAAAACTTTCGCCCTTTCGCCATCTGAATAAGATTTATTTCCTACAACCTTTAATTTTCCTTTAGCATAATCATACTTAGTCTCAACATATGTGAATCCATTAATTCTTGAAATAATCATAGCCGCATCCTTACCTAACCCATTCAAAATAACTTTAAGCGGCTCACTCCTTACCTTGTTAGCCGTCTTAGCTATAGAAATAGCACCTTCCGCCGCCGCAAAAGATTCATGCCCTGCTAAAAAACAAAAGCACTTGGTTTTTTCTTCTAATAGCATCGCCGCTAAATTCCCGTGCCCTAACCCAACTTCACGCTGCTCTGCAACAGACCCAGGGACACAAAACGCTTGAATGCCCTCACCAATAACTCTTGCCGCATCCGCCGCTTTTTTAGCGCCTTTTTTCAAAGCCAAAAAACACCCTAAAGTATACGCCCATACTGCATTGTCAAATGCAATATTTTGCGTGCCTTTGACTATTTTTTCAACATCTATACCTTTATCTAGACAAAATTGCTTTGCCTCAGCAAGGTCTTTTAAACCATTTTTGCTTAAAAAAGTATCTACTTTATTTTTTCTTTTATTATATCCTTCAAATTGAATTGTCATATTTTTATTCTCCTTGTTACCTTTTTTCTAAAAAGGTAACCCAAAAACTTTTAATCTTCTTGTAATTTCGCACTAAATAATTATAGTAATAATAATTTCTTCTAATACAAAAGAATAAAATTAAAAAACTTTCTTTTCTTTACCTAATAGCTACTGCAATAACAATATTATTGTTGAATGTAACCATAATAGTTTCATGCGACTTAAATTTTGTACCTATCCATCTTGTCCAAGTACAAGTTCTTACATTTTCAACAACACTATCAGTATTAGGTGGTTTTCTTAAAACATCCACAACTTCTTGGAAAGTCATTCCTACTTTAACTGTTCTAAAGCGATTCCTTTGTTTTGTACTCCAAATAATGCAAGGAATAGCAATTACTATCACTATAGGCAAAAAAATTACCAACATCAATAATTCAATATCCATAAAACACCCGCTTACTCATGCCTAGGGTCAATAACCTTAACCGCCTCATTAAATCTTCCATACACGCCTGTTGAATCTTGCACAGCCTTAACTGCATCCACTCCTGCCCTGATTTTTTCCATCATTACTCCCATCCTTACAAATTCATATCCTATCACTTCATTATTTTTATCTAACCCTAATTTAGTAACATATCCTTCTGCCATGTCTAGGTATCTAACCCCTTTAACTGCCGTGCTATAGATTGTCCCAACTTGGCTTCTTAAACCTTTGCCTAAATCCTCTAACCCTGCACCAATTTCTAACCCATCATCAGAAAAAGCGCTTTGCGTCCTGCCATAGACAATCTGCAAAAATAATTCTCTCATCGCCACATTAATAGCATCACACACTAAGTCGGTGTTAAGTGCCTCTAAGATAGTCTTGCCAGGCAGTATCTCACCCGCAATCGCCGCCGAATGAGTCATCCCGCTGCAGCCTATGACTTCTATTAAAGCCTCTTGGATTATGCCGCCCTTTACATTTAGCGTCAGTTTGCAAGCACCTTGCTGAGGCGCACACCAGCCCACACCATGCGTCAAACCAAAAATCTCTTTAATCTCTTTAGCCTTTGTCCATTTGCCCTCTTGCGGTATAGGCGACGGCCCGTGATTAGGTCCTCTTGCTACACACACCATTTGCTCAATTTCTTTTGAATAATGCATCTTTTATTTTTATCTCCTTAATGAGTTTTTTATTGAATTATCTATGCACTCACACTCACCGCATATATATTTATACTTTCTAACAGTAAAGGCAATCTTCCCGCATTAATTTGAACTGCCAGTTCATTTGCTGTTTGCATATTGCCCATTCCGCTAATAATTGCACTGCCTCCTGCAATTGGAGTTTGAATAATAGGACTAGCCATTAATATTTCTATCCTATCTGTATGGTCCATTTTCGCCTCTGCACGACCCATTATCGCCCAAATTTCTATCACTTCACCTACATTTTGCGTAGCATTATACAAGGCTATCGCACCTTGTGCATCAAATAATAAAGAAACAATATAGTCATTGTCAAACGATAAAAAAGTGGCTTGTGCTGATAAGACATTATGTCCAACAATAACAACCTCTCCCCTAAACCTAAACTCAATTTGCACTGGCTCACCTAATTGTCTTAAAATCACATTAGGTTCACCAATATCAGGGATAGTCACTCTTAAGTAATTAATTTTATATTGCTCAATCCCTACATTATGGACAAAGCCCTGTGCCTCTAGCATTTGTCTTAAAGAATTTTTTGTTTGGATTAAAGCATCGTCAAATATCCCGTCCCAATCAGGCTGTATATTGTGTCTAAACACCCCAACAATATATTGAGTATATGTTGGAGGATTTTGGTCTTTTTCTTCGCTTGAAGGATTGGCATTAAATTCACAAGCAGAAAAAATAGATAGGCACAAGATTATAGCAAATATAAATATCAATGAGAAAAATTTTTTCATGCAGCTGCCTCCTATAAGTCTTAATAATTATTTATTATAACATATAAAAAAATCATTGACAAACAAATGTTTATAGCATTATAATAAAAATGGAGAGAAATGTATGAGTATCTTAACAAGAGAACAACAAGAAATTTTAGCAAAAGAATTACAAAAAATTTTAAATGATGATTTAGATAAAGAATTATTTGAAGTTAAATACGACCACTGCGGCGCTCACTCCGTTTACTATAAAATAGATAATAATAAAAGAAGTTGGTTTGAATTTGGACTACAGCCAAATTGGTTTCAAACTCAAAGCGACTATGAAAAAAATGGTGATGAATGGAATATATCTGACAGAACACGCAACATAGATTACTCTGATTTTGAGAATGAAAATTTTATGAATAAGATTAAATATTTAGCAAGTGAGTATGGATTTTTAGTTAATGAACGACGTATTGAAAAAAAGAATTTAAGAAATAAAAGCTTGCAAAGCGAATTTATAAAGTTTGTACAGCTTGTTAATCAAATTGAAGATATTAAAAAAGGTGAAAATATATGAATATAAAGCTAAAATTCTATAACACCCTTACACGAAAAAAAGAAGAGTTTATTCCTAAAACTAAAAATCCCACTATGTATTCATGCGGACCTACAGTTTATTCATATGCACATATTGGCAATTTGCGGGCATATATTTTTATGGATTCAATTAGACGTGTGCTAAAATTCAACGGTTATAAAATTAAAGGTGTCATGAATATTACTGATGTGGGACACTTAACTGACGACGGAGATGACGGTGAAGATAAGATGGCAAAAAAGGCAGCTGAAGAGAAAAAAACTCCTTGGCAAATTGCTGATGAAGTAACCAAAATTTTTATGCGTGATATTGGTCTATTAAACATTGATACACCTGAAGTTGTGGCAAAAGCTACTAACCATATTGATGACATGCTTAAATTTGTTGTGGGTCTCACCCAAAAAGGTCATGCGTATGAAACTAGTGACGGCATTTATTTTGATGTATCTACATTTAATGATTATGGAAAATTATCTGGACAAAAAGGTAAGCTTGCTGAGCAAATTAGCGGAGCAAGGGTGAATATTAATAGTGAAAAGAAAAACCCTCAGGATTTTGCGCTATGGAAAAAAGCACCTAAAAATCATATAATGCAATGGCCGTCACCTTGGGGACAGGGGTTTCCTGGCTGGCATATAGAATGCAGTGCTATTGCAAAAAAATTTTTGGGAGCGGCATTTGATATTCATACAGGCGGAGTGGATCATATACCTATTCATCATGAAAATGAGATTGCACAAAGTGAAGCACTTGACGGATGCAATGCAGGTGCAAATTTTTGGATGCACAATGAGTTTATGCAAGTGAATGGCGGCAAGATGTCAAAAAGCTTAGGCAACACTTATACTCTGACTGATTTGGCTGATAAGGGAATTTCTCCCCTAGCCTTTAGATATTTTTGTTTAAATACACATTATAGAAAAGCGCTTAATTTTACGTTTGATGGAGTAAACGGAGCTGCAACGGCATACAAAAGATTATTAAATTTATTAGCAGAACATAAAGACACTAACAAAGCTTGTGATTTGACAAAATATAAAGAAGAGTTTATCACCGCAATAAATGATGATATAAATATTCCGCTTGCAATTGGGGTGCTTTGGACTATGGTTAAAGAATCACCTTTGTCAAAAGATGTTTTTGATTTAGCCGTTGAGTTTGATAAGGTATTAGGATTAGATTTAGAAAAGGCTGAAAAAGAAAAAATTGCAGATATTGAGATTCCTGAAAATATAAAAAATCTTTTATCAAAAAGAACAGAAGCAAGAAAAAACAAGGATTTTAAAGCAAGTGATATTTTAAGGAATGAACTTGCAAAATTAGGCTGGGCAGTCAAAGACACTGCTAATGGACAAGAAATAACTAAGATATAATTATCCCACTAATAGGTTTATTAGGAAAATTATAAATCACTCCGCCCAGCCGCTTAGCCTCATATTCATCATGCGTGACAAATAACACCGTGCGTTTGTCTTTTTCCCATAGCTTAAAAAATATATCTATCACAGTTTCTTTTGTGTCGCTATCTAGGCCTTTAAATGGTTCATCCATTAATAAAATATCCGACTTAAATAAAAAAGCCCTTGCTAAGGCCGCCCTTTGCGCCATACCGCCAGAAAGCTGACGAGGGTATAAGGACTTTGCCTCAGTTAGCCCTATTGCTTCTAACATAGTATCAATCCTGTCTTTACGTTCAGCCTTATCCTTAATAGACGAAAAAAGTGCAAAGTCAAGGTTTTGAAAAACTGTCTTTTGAACAATAAGCCTATGCTCTTGAAACATATATGAAACTAAAATATCGCATTTATTTTGATATTTTATTCCATCAATTTCTATTAATCCGCCATAATCTTCTAGCCCTGCAAATGCATTTAGCAGAGTAGTTTTTCCGCTTCCAGATGGACCCATGATTATATTGATACCGTTATCAAAACTGCAAGAAAAATCTTTAAACACCACTGTATCGCCAAAATCTTTATTTAAATTTTGTATGCTTATTTTTTTCATAATCTCATCTTTTTTTCCACGGCATAGTTAGTTTTGCTAACAGCCTTAATCCTCCTTCTATTAAAAAACTAACCGCAATCGCAACCACAATATAAGCAAATAATAATTCAAAATCTGGATATTGACTTGCCCCAAACATATTAGAGCCCAATGTCCCCCTAAAAGGAATCGCCATAATCTCGGCTGCAATTACTACTTTCAATCCCATACCCACACTTTGGATTAATCCAGAAAAAATATGCGGCAGCATGCTAGGCACATAAACACCTAAAACCTGCTTAAGCTTAGGGATTTTGTGCACTCTAGCCATCTGCAAAATATTTTTATCCACCTCTTTAAATGCTGTATAAAAATTTTCATAAAGCATAGGAAAAATCATAATAGAAGCAATAATGACAGCTATTAAAAAACTTGACCTAAAAATAACAATTAACACTAATATCACACCTATAGTAGGAACCGCCCTTATGATAGTGACAAACGGAGTAATAAAATGCCTGATATTTTGGTTGAATGAAGCTAACAATGCAATTAAAAATCCTAATATAAAACTAATTAGCACAGCTGTTAAAACTTTTAAAAGTGTCCTAAATATACTAGAAAATAGCATTCCTTCTTGTATTTCTTGACTTATCCTAATAATTGTTTGCCAAGGTGAAGGAATTACTCTTGATGTCCTTAAAGATTGTACACTAGAAAATATCCACCATAACGAAATAATTGTAATGATGGATAAAGTAAAAAATATTATTTTTTTCAAAGTCTTTTTTTGCATATCACATTTATTTTTTCACACAACCTGTGCAAATTCAAAACTTATCAGCATGACGGAGGTATAGGCGGTCTAGCACTCATTTGAGCAAAAAAGAAATCACTTGATGGCACACTGCCGCCAATAAAAGCTGGATTTATTGCATAAAGTATATTTAAAAAATGTAATATAGCCGCTTTTGCCTCACCAGCACTCATAAACTCATAAACATATTGTCCTGTAGTATTTAAAAAATTAGTCACCACTGCAACACTATTAGGCATATAAACACTTTCTAATTGATTAATAATTAAATCCGCCGCTTGATTAGGGTTTTCTCTAACAAAAGAAATACTGCCTTCAATTAAACTTAATACCTCATTAACAAATGCCGGATGATAATTAGCTAAACTGCTTCTAACTACAACCCCTACTTGAGGAATCCTTGCATCAAAATCCTCATCTTCAAAAGCAGCCGCCCACTCGTCTTGCAAATCAAAAGCACGCCTAAAATTGTTTTCAGACTCTCTCATAGAAGCCACAGGCTCTGCTAGCAGCGCAAATCTAGCATCAGGCCAAGCTGCATTATTGCCCATAATAGCCGTATTTGCCGCCGCATTATCAGCTAAAGCAATAATATTAACCGCATTAGGATTGACATCATCTGCCGCCGTCATCCAATTTACTGTCAAGCCGTTTTCTCTTAAAATAGTCTCTAATACAATCCCTGGAGACATATTGCGCTGATATGCAATGATAGTCTGACCCACTAAATCGTTTAAGCTGGTCGCATAATTTCCATCCGAATGATTGGTATTTTCTATTATATGAAGCAATCCCCAAAGAGCCACACCTGCTAAGATATATTCTCCGTCAGTATTAAATCTTGTTGCCGCCAAATTCATAGGTACAAGAGCAAAATCAGGACGCCCTGCTATTAAGTGTCCGCCAATTAATGGACCAGTGGTCCTATAGACCTCAATGTCCACACCTTGCACTTTAGAAGACTCAGTATATATATTTGCTAATGCCAAAAGCGGCGGACCATCAGGTACATATATGGTGACACTTGAAGGCAACTGGTCGGGTGGAAGATTATCTATACATGCATTAAACATAAACATAGAAACTAATAGCATCATTATCGCTATTAAAATAGAAATTCTTTTTTTCATATTAATTGTTTCCTCCTAAATATTTTACATAAATAATTAAATCATCACCTTTAATTTTATATTCTCTCTCTTCATCTAAATTTATGTTATAGAAAATATTTTGATTATTTTGAATAAAACCCAACGGCATTACTTCCTTTTTTGTACCATGATATGCTGCATAAATAAATTCAGCATAACTATCAAATGTGTGCAATTCAATATCGCAAAATATCTCACTAGCTTTTTCTGCCCTAATCTCAAAGTTATACTCATCGCCTCTTCTATGACGGCAAAAAATCTCCTCATAAAATGCACTGGATTTATCTTCATTTATCATTTGAGTAGCAAAGAAACTGATAATCCTATTAGAGATAATAACATTTAAAACATCAAATTTTTCAATCGAATTTTGATTTTTAGCATCTAATATTTCAGTAATTATTTTAAATGGAGGCGCACCTTCAAATTTAGAATGCAATTCTATTAAAGTCAAAAACACATTAGAATCATGTGCCTCTGGCAATGCATCATCATCAGATAAAACAAGTGCCATAATAGTTTTTTTGCTTTTATCATAATCCAAACTAGCCTTAAACAAATCGTCAATAAACTTTTGCCGCTCATTTAATGCATAATTATGAGTAGTTATTTTTTGTGTTTCTTCACAAACATTCATTAAAGTCTGTCTTATATAATCGCTTTTAGAGTTTTCCCCGACAATAAACAACTCAAGCGGCATATATGACCTATCAGGATTTATAGACACTCGTTTTTGAGTCACTAGTTCTCTTTTCTTTTTTTGCCCTAATTCTTTTATATCCTCTGCAACTACATACAATTTATCTTTCATTTTGACAACAGGCACACTTTCTGTATGTTTAGCTAAATACTCATCAACATTTAATTCACTATCAAGCGGATAAAATTCAGACCCTATATAAGATAATAATTCATAAATAACGCAAGTAATCTCAGGGTTTAATACAGCCGCCGCAATAAATTGCCCCAGTTTTTTATTATAAGAAAATGAATTTATGGACTTGTTTGCTAGTTGAGGAATAGTTTTTGTGATACTATTGATTTTTAGCACAGTTTTATGTGTTTGTGTTTCAATTGCAATAGGAATAGTCTTTGGTATATCAAACTCTGCCATTTCTAATACAAGCTTTAATGCATCAAAGTCTGGCTGAGAAATATCATCAATTTGCCAAGCTTCTCTCTTTGCTATTTTTTGTTCAAAATTTTCCATTCCATAGTCATTATCTACTATTAATATACCTTTTGCATCCTCAATACAAATATCATCTAAGTCACTTGCTGAAAAAGGATCCCCTTTTCTGACTATTAAATTAACTTTTGCCCTAGGTTTATCCTTAACCATAGCAAGCTCTGCATTTAAAGCATCTCTTATTTCATTTTTTGATTTATTAGATAGTATTAAAACAGTAGCATTAGTTGAAGAAAACATTAAATTGATTAAGACAGACAAAACTTTTTGGTTGTAATTTAATATTACATAATGACCCGCTAAATGCAATTTGCCTTTTGCTTCACCTTTTTTTGCCAAGTATTGCCTTAAATAATTGGTAGTTAAACCCACTATAGTACCAGTAAACAACACAATTCCCACAACAAAAGTAGCCATACCCAACAGCCATAAAAGTTGATTATCAGCTACATTTAATAATGAATTAGGAGTTACCAGCCATTGTCCTGCATAAAAAATCGCCCAAAAATAAGCAGGCAAAGCCCCGTCCCTATCAAATCTTGGCATATCAATTGCTAAAGCAACTCCAGCAACAACAAGCAAAAAAACAGCATTGATAAAGACTAAAAGACCCAATGTCATAAAAACAGGTCTTTTATTCATCTGAATAGTAAATTTAGAGCTGAATTTTCTAAAAAATGCTTTTAGTTTTTTCATTTGATGGCATTATAGCATTAATAAAAAATCTAGTCAAGTGTTTTTTGCACTTCATCACCTAATTTAACATCATACTCAACTTTACCAATTTTTTCATAACACCAATTAAGCGCATTTCTTACTCTGACTTGAAACTCTTCATTATCTTTATATTTGTGGCTATTTTTTAATTTTTCTAATTTAACTGCAATAGGCATAATCATTTTAGGTGTAACCCTTTTCTTTATTTTAAATTCTTCAATTTTATCAAACAACGGCTCTGGGTCAATTTCCTTTTTGCCTTTTATCTCAATAAACTCTACCTCATCCTCTTTTTTTGTTATCATCATAAGCGCTAAAAATGTCAATATCATAACTATTGTCATAGGCAAAATAATGATAAAAAACATCTCTCTTAAATTAGAAAGCGTATAAAAGATTGTATTAAGCGCTGCATTATTAGAAGTCAATTCCCAATGCGGATTGATAGAAATCACTATGATATATACACTGCCTAACACTGCAATAAACAATGCTAAAGAAAATATTACTTTAATAAAGCCAATTAAAATATTAGATTTTTTCATGCTTTAATTATTGCCTAACATAAAACAAAAATACTACATTTTATTGCAGTATTTTGTCTTTTTTCATCTAATTAAATTTTGCTCTCTTTTTTGCCCTACTCCTACCATACTCACCCTTACTTCCACCTCTTTTTCAATAAACTCAACATAATCTTTTACAGCTTTTGGTAAATCTTTATAATCCGTCAGTTTTGTTAAATCCTCATCCCAGCCTTTAAGATCTTTATAAATTGGCTTACACCTTTTTAAATCAGCTAAATCAGGCGGAAAATCTTTAATCTCTTTTCCGTCTAATTCATATGCAATACATACTTTCAAACTCTTTAATGATGATAAAGTATCAAGCTTATTTATTACCAATTGAGTCAACCCATTCACCCTTGCAGCATACTTTAAAATAACTAAATCCAGCCATCCGCAACGCCTAATCCTGCCAGTAGTTGTGCCTACTTCATTGCCATTGACCTGAATAAACTTGCCCACCTCATCATCTAATTCTGTAGGAAAAGGACCCATTCCTACTCTGGTAGTATATGATTTTGACACACCAATTACTTGATCAATTAAAGTTGGACCTATTCCAGCACCTGTAGTAAAACCCCCTGCCGTAGGATGAGAGCTTGTCACATATGGGTATGTCCCCATGTCTAAGTCTAATAATGTCCCTTGCGCACCTTCAAATAATATCTCTTTCTTTTGCTTTATTGCATCATAAATAAGCGAAGAAACATCAGCCACAAAAGGCGCTAATCTTTTTGCATACCCTAAATATTCATTATAAATTTCATCTAAATCAAGCGGCCTGTCATTATAAATTTTAACAATAATATCATTTTTTAATGCTAAAACAGCAGCAAGCTTCTCTTTAAAATTAGGCGAAATTATATCACAAATTCTAAGTCCCGCCCTTTCAGTTTTATCCATATAGCACGGACCTATGCCTTTTTTAGTAGTCCCTATACTTAGCTGGCCTTTTGCTGTTTCAGATAATTCATCAATTTTTTTATGGAACGGAAAAATCACATGTGCACGGCTATCAATTTTTAATCTATCAATGCTGATACCACGTTTAACTAAATTATCCATTTCATTTAATAATGATTGCGGATTTATTACTGTGCCTGCTGCAATAAAGTTAAATTTATTTTTATAAAAAATCCCGCTTGGAATAAGATGCAGTTTATATGTCTCATTGCCTATCACGACTGTATGTCCTGCGTTGTCACCGCCTTGGGCACGAACTACGATATCTGCTTTTTCTGCCAAAATATCAATTAATTTACCTTTGCCTTCATCTCCCCACTGTGCCCCTACTAATCCTATTACTGCCATTTTATTTGTCTCCTAAAAGTTTGATTGCATTATCATAAAAAATTAATTTTCTGCTTTCTTCGCTTAAATATTTCTCTAATTGTTCTATATCATCTTTAGCGTCCACCCACGGCGCATCCGTCCCAAACAATATCTTTTTATGGTCATGTTCAGTTAGTAGTTTTTTCTTTTGATTCTCATTTAAGTACCTAAATGCAAAAGAAGTGTCTAGATACATGGATTTACCTAACATCAAATCAAAAGCCTCATCAAACACTAACATCCCGCCCAAATGCGCCCCAACTATCTTTGCATCTTTAAAATCATCACAAAACCTATTAAATTTCTTGGGCATACAATAATCACCCAAATGCCTTAAATCAGTGCCAGTATGAAAAAGCATAATCATGTCCTCACTAGCCGCCGCCTCATAAATATGATACATAGCTTTGTCATCTACATCAAATTTTTGATAATACGGATGAAACTTTAATCCCTTTATACCATGCGCCTTTAAACGCTTGATTTCTTTTTTGATGTCCTTATAATCAGGATGCAGTGACCCAAATGCATAGATATTAGGCACAGAATTACAATAAATCGCCCAGTCGTTTACTTTTTCAATAAATGCCGCTTGGTTTGCTATATGAAGCGTAAGCGCCTTATCTACACCGCATCTTTTATTTGAAACAATCAATCCCTCTAAAGTGCCATCATAAAATGGTCCAAAAGGTGAATCCTTCGGAATAATAGACATAGCTTTTTGCGCATGTGTCGGCGGATAAACATGTGTGTGAAAATCAAATATTTTCATCTTTTCCTTTTCTTATCAGCATTAATTATCTTTTAGAGTCATCCGCCATTCTTCTAGCTTGGTCTGCCTCTTGCTCTAATTTTTCTGCCGCTCTTTCAAATTTTTCTGCTGCTGCCTCAAGCCTTTCTATCCTTGCTTTGTCATCTTCTTTTGATTTATCTTTAGCTTCAGCCGCCAGCCTTTTTTCTTCTTCGGCTTTTCTTTGATGATAGTTTTTATATCCCACGCTTTGATTGTCACCGTGATCCCATTTTTTGCCGCCCACAGCAAACATACCAATAATCAAGCCCAACACCACAATTAATAAAATAATAGGAACAACCAAATCATTTTCAATTGCAACCTCGTTAATGATTGCTAAAAACGCCACAATCAAAAGTCCAGAACCAAACATTATCCTAAACTTTTTGCCCACATTCTCACCCCTGCCAAACAATCCTCTTAAAATGAAACACGCACCCGCTGTACCTGCTACAACCAAAATCGCCCAGTTATGATTGAAAAAACCAAAAGTTTCTTCAATAGTGATGCTTAAAATCCAAAGTACAAGCGCCGCTACAAACGCTAGACCTATCAATAGATTTAAACCAAATCTTCTTGCCATAATTTTTTTACCTCCCGTTACCTTTTTTTAAAAAAGGTAACCCAAAAAATTTATATTATTTGTTATTTAATTAAATTGCATCTAGCACATGCTTGCCTAAAGCTATATTCAGGCATAAGTCCTCTAATAATATTTGTAATTAAATTTATACTAGCAACATAACTAAAAAATCCATACCCCCATTCATCATGCAACCTTGTTAAAAGGCTACCTACTTGTCCTTGCCCAAAATGCCACCTTATGTAAAATGATATCATGTACGGATACATAATGGTTTCAGAAGTAAGAAACCCTATCCCTGCCTTTGACACCCCTCCATATAACCAAAAAATATATCCAAAACTATCATAACGACTGAATAAATTAAACTGTATTTCCAAACTAGCAGATGCCTCACCTCTAATATGATTTAAAGCCTCTATCGCCCCTCTTGTTATATCAATACTATTTAGTCTTAAAGCTATGCCATGTCCGCCCGTCCTATTCATCATACCATCCACTGTATCAATTGCCACCACATCAGAACTACAGTTTATTACAATAACTGAAAACATAACTCCATTTTCTTTTATGCCGTCAAGATAAGGATAAGAAGCCGCTAGTCCGCCGTCATCAGTAGGCTCGCCGTCTGTAATAAATAAAATATGCCTATTATATACAATTTGCGAATTGGTTGGCGCCATAACATGCTGATTTGCCATACGCAATGCAGGTGCATAATTTGTACTTCCCGCAGCAGTTATTACACCAACTCTCCTTATTAGCCTATCTCTATCAGTTTGCCTAGCCGACTCTAAAATACTAAGCGGTTCTAATAATATAGGCGAATGAGAAAATGTAATTATTCCAACATAGTCCCATGAATTTAATTCAGATATTAATTGTATAATAGCCTGCCTTGCTAATGCAATTCTTGATTGATTAGCCCCAGCATCTATCATATTCATACTTCCGCTGGTATCTAATACAATCATAAGTGCAATTGGCTCAAACAATGCTTTAGGACTAAAAGGCTTCATTTGAGAAAAAGGATTATCAGCCCCATACTCACCGCCGCCTACAGTCAATACTCCGCCGCCATAATCATACACAAATGAATATAATGCTTTAGCAAAACCATCTGGCATACCTTGATAAGATATATCCATAAGAATAATCTTATCCCATGCTTTTAATGCAATAGTAGTTGTAGGCACGTCCTCAATATTTTTAACTATAACAGCAAACTCATCTTTAATAGCATTGTATAATTCTTGTGCTTCATTATTATTTTGGATTATGAGAATATTATTAGGTTCTTGATTAATAAAATTGTGACCAAGCGGATTAATGGGTCTAGTTTCAATGCGACTAGAATCATTTTGACATATCCTAGTCTCTTCGCCATATTCAAGACAAGTTGCGTTTGTATTAACTACCCATTGCCCCCAGTTTGGTTCTGCAGGTTGTAATTTACGTCCAATTTCACAAGCACAAGCAGCCAAACCTAAAGCAACAAAAACAATCAGTATAATGCTTAGCATCATTGTTAATAATAGGTTTTTTTTCATTTGATTTCCCCCTATTTACTATTTGTTAGATATTATGATATTTAAGCTGAATTTGTTTGTATTGTCAAGACATTCATTAACATGAATTGCTGCCCTACTGTTTCTCTCCGCAAGACGGACAAAATTTTGCACCTGCCTTAAGCTCTTGACCGCACTTACATGCATTCACTGTAGACCCGCCACACTCATGACAAAATTTTGCGCTTGGCTTAAGCATTGCCTTGCATTTAGCACATGCATTGCCCATGGTATTGCCGCACTCGTGGCAAAATTTAGCCGTTGGCTTAACACTAGCATTACATTTTGAACAAGGCACTCCTGCTAAAGCTTGTTGCTGGTTAGATTGAGGCGCTTGCTGCATAGGTTGTTGTTGATTCACCATACCTTGCCCCATAGCCTGCCCAAATACATTGCCCATTTGTGCGCCCATGCCTAAACCCATTCCTGCCCCCATAAAACTGCCTGCCATGCCAGGATTAGAAGCAGCATTTCTCATAGCGTCTGCCGCCGCCATTTGTTGATATGTTCCGATATTGTTGCCCATCATACGCAGCGATGTAGACTTATTAAGAGCATCTTGTAGTTCCTTAGGCAATGACACATTTTCAATAATAAATCGTGTCAGTTGAAGACCCTTAGCTTTGAATTGCTCTAATTCTTCTTTTTCTACCTCTTTAGAAAATTCTGCTAAATTAGCCGCTAAATCCAAAAATGGCTTGCCGCTTTTGCCGATTGCAGTGGTCATTGCACTTATAATAATTGTGCGCAGATACCCGGTTATATCCTCTGTTTTAAAGCTTGATGTTGTACCAAAAATTTCTTTCATAAAAATAAAAGCATCGTCTACTTTAAATGAATAAGCACCAAAAGCACGCACTTGAATAGCGCCATAATCCGAATCACGGATAGTTATAGGCTGAGTAGTACCCCATTTTTGGTTTGTAAACTGCTTTGTATTAACAAAATAGACATCTGACTTAAAAGGAGTCTCAAAACCGTATTTCCAACTCATAAGACGAGTCAAAACAGGGATATTGTTTGTTTCTAGTTTATATTTGCCTGGCAAAAACACATCCGCCATTTGTCCTCTGTGTGAAAAAATTGCAACTTGAGAGTCACGCACAGTCAGCACTGAACCACGATTAATATGATTTTGTGAGGCATCGATTTTGTGAACTAGAGTATTGTTGGTACTATCCAGCCACTCAATATTTTTTAAAATTGGCATAATAATTCTCTCCTAATTTTTATACTATTTTAGTATATCATGCAGCAGGAAGTTTTGTCAACAAAAATCGCCCTAATCTAAAGAAATAACTATTCTCACAGAAAACACAAAAAATATTGAAATCTATGATGCTTAAGATTTATAATTAGTTGAAAATATTTCTAAAAAGCATTTAAAAACATTTGACACCTATGTTTAAACTAGTGTATATTTAATCTAGTTAGTCATTGCTAACTAGATTTTAAATTCTACAAATTAGTACAATTCGACAAAAATTTTATATAAAAAGTTAGCAGATGCTAATTTTTTAGGAGGAGTTGGTTATGCCAAGTTTAATAACAGTAATCCTAATTGCCTTTGTTGCCGGAGCAATAGGATCGGGAATAGGCGGTGTTTTGGGTGTTATCATAAAAAAACCAAAAAAGTTTTATATAGCCTGCATAATGGCACTTGCGGCAGGAGCAATGATAGCAATATCTCTATTTGAATTATTACCCGAAGCATATGAAGACGGCGGACTTTGGGCTGCGCTTGTGGGATTAGTTTTAGGTGTAGGGATAGTATTATTATTTGATATTATCACACACTATGTCAAGAAACGAAAGCAGGCAGCAACCAAAAATGATGTTATTCCCCTGCTGCAAGACAGCAGTTTATTAGATGAAAAGAAAAAAGAGCCTAACGAAAAACGAAAGTTGTTTAAAATAGGCATTGCTATTTTTGTTGCTATGATGCTGCACAGTTTGCCAGAAGGCATAGCGATTGGAGCAGGCTATCATGCAGAACTAGGAATACTATTAGGCATTATTATGTTATTACATTATATCCCAGAAGGACTTGCAATCGCTGTACCTTTAAAAGCAAGCGGAATGTCTAATATTAAAATAATCTTACTCACCATTGCTTCAGGTCTTCCCGCTTTATTGGGTGCTATTTTGGGATATTATTTAGGTATGAATGAAACATTAGTCGCATATGCGCTGTCATTTGCTGCGGGTGTAATGATATTTGTAGCATTCTCACAAATGATACCGCTTGCATTTAAATATGGACAAGAAGCAGATGAAGAAACCGCTAGAGCAATCAAAAAAAACCATGTTCTTACGCTGTTGATTATATTAGGTGTGGTAATAACTATTGTATTCACTTCATTGTTACATTAGACCTGTTCAGCAACCTGCATGGTCAGATAAAGCATGGATTTTTTTAAAGCAAAATTTTATTGTTTTTGCAGTTAATACTAGCAGTATTAACAAAAAATGA
>Ga0131853_10006553_pt1 | contig 21027 bp, 17 predicted proteins | sample TergutLab28metaG_FD_92764 | JGI IMG/M metagenome (GOLD analysis project Ga0131853, IMG submission 92764) | Labiotermes labralis P1 segment gut microbial communities from Petit-Saut dam, French Guiana - Lab288 P1 (version 2) (version 2) | ecosystem: Host-associated > Arthropoda: Insects >...
AAAGCGGCAACCGGCTCTTGATGCGCAATTATACCAACGCTGCGCTTATGGTATAATGTCCGCAGAAGGGCACGGACATTATACGATGCCAGGCGCCTCGCCGCTAAAGCGGCAACCGGCTCTTGATGCGCAATTATACCAACGCTGCGCTTATGGTATAATATTAACACAATGGTGCAAGCATTATACCAAGTAAACAGCACACTGCAGATAAAGCGAGGCATACATGGACAAAAAAATTCTAGAAATTCTAAATGCGTCCGGAGAATATGGGCTAACACGACAGGATATTGCCCGCAAACTTTGGTCCAGCAAAAACCGGCGCAGGATAAGGGGGCCGCAAAAGCGGCAGCTCGAAAGCGCGCTTGAAGGGCTGATAGCCAAAAACAAATTGTTTACGCGTGAGCTGCGCTTTATCTCTACCGAGGTGGGTGAGCTCGTGTCCGGGCAGCTTGTCCGGGTGAGCGCCGGTTTTGGCTTTGCACGCCCCGAAGGCTGGGAAAAAGACGTCTTTGTCCCCGGGCGGCTGATGCGCGGGGCCATGCCGGGCGACAGCGTTCTCCTGCTTGTAAAAGACTCCGAACGCTCAGATGGGCTGCAAGAGGCCGAGGTTACCCGGATTGTGGAGCAGGCCCAGCGTCCATTCGCCGGCATCCTACAGCTGGAGGACGGGGTGTATACACTACAAACCAACAAGCTGCTTCACCTGCCGCTGCCGGTGCAGAGGGGCAAGCTCTTGGGCACAAAGCCGGGAGACGTTGTCCTCGCCGAACTCGCCCACCGAGGGGAACGCCACAGCGAACACACCGCACAAATAACCGAAAACCTCGGCAGCTCCCGAGACCCGGCCGCTTGTTGCGTCGCTATTTTGCAGGGTCAAGGCATCCCCACCGCCTTCCCGGCCGAGGCCGCACAGCAGGCCACGATTGCAGCCAGCCAAGAAATTCACCCCAAAGAACTCGCCTCGCGCACAGATTTGCGCGAAGAGATTATTTTTACTATCGACGGCGCGGACAGCAAAGATTTAGATGACGCTATCAGCCTGCGCCGGGATGACGCCGGCTGGGAGTTGGGCGTTCACATAGCCGACGTAAGCCATTATATCGGGGCAGGCACCCCCTTGGACGAAGAAGCCCTGCGCCGGGGCAGCTCTCTCTATTACGCAGACCAGGTCGTACCCATGCTGCCCCATGAACTCAGCAATGGCATTTGCTCGCTTCACCCCGGAGAGGACAGGCTGGCCTTCTCTGCCTTTATACGGCTAGACGGGCAGGGCAATCGAACCGGCTACCGCTTTGTTAAGACCGTTATTCGCTCCCGGGTCAAAGGTGTATACGCCGAACTCAACGAATTGCACGGTCAAAGCAGCAATCCCGCTTTAGAAGCAAAATACACTGAGGTCCGGCCTGCCTTCACCGAGATGGCTGTCCTCGCGCAAATGCTCATCAAAAAACGGCAGGCCGCCGGTAAAATGATGTTGCAAAGTGTAGAAAGCCATATTGTGGTCGGCCAGGGCGGCGAAGTAGAGCGCATAAGCCCACGGGAACACGGCTTTTGCCAAGAACTCATCGAAGAGTTTATGTTGCAAGCTAACGAGGCTGCCGCCCACTTTGCGCTTGAGAAGGGGCTGCCCTTTGTCTTTCGGGTACACGACAACCCAAGCCCCGCAAAGCTTGAGCAACTGGCTCAGATGCTTGAACAATTGGGCATACCCTCCCCCAACCTGCCGCAATCAGGGCCAGGGCTGAGCGACGGGCTTACGAAAATCCTGCACGAAGCCGAGGGCCGGCCCTGCGCCGGGGTGGTCAATACGCTCACACTGCGCTCGATGGCTAAGGCACGGTACAGCTCCCAGAACACCGGCCACTTCGGTCTTGCGCTGGAAAACTACGCCCACTTCACTTCGCCTATACGACGGTACCCTGACCTTACTATCCACCGGACTCTCTCTGCCGCGCTGAGCGGGGCAAAGCCCGAAAACCTCGAGCGGCGGTATCGGGCTTACGCGGTGAGGGCCGCAGCCCAAGGCACCGCCCGGGAGCTCGCAATTGCTGCCGCCGCGCGGGACTGCGAGAGCTGTTACAAAGCCAGTTTCATGCGCCGGTTTTTGGGTGAGGAGATGGACGGTATCGTCTCCGGGTGCATCTCCCGTGGAATATACGTACAACTTGCAAACACCTGTGAAGGAATGGTACACCGGGCCGACTTTCCGCTTGGAGACTGGGAGTTTGACGGCTTCATGGCATTTGTGGAGGGTGTGTCCGGCAAGGCTATTCGCTTGGGCGATAGCGTAAAGATACGCGTGCTGGCAGCCGATGTGTTTACCGGACGGGTGGATTTTGCACTGGCGTAGATGGCCGTGGCGTCAAGTATACGTGAATAAGGTAGCTGCTGACCACCACGAGCAACGGCTACCTTTTTAATTGTTAGTGGTTAGCGGGCTCGACTAAATTTGCCGTATATGCTTATGATATCTGATCGCCTGAATTTGAATAAATTCCACTAAAAGTATTCACTTTTATTATTCGCTCAGCACCGCACCTTTGAAAGATTTTTTGTGTTCCCACGAAAAACACGAATATTTGACTGATTTCTACACTATGTGTTGCAATGCCAATATAATTATGGTAAAATATACTAGCGAATATTAAGAGCTACATTATACTACACGTGCTGAAAACAGGACATCAAACATAAAATTTAAATAATTAATTGTTCAAAGTTTACAACTTTTATTATTAGAGATATACAACTTTACCTGCGAAATTAGAATCGTCTTTTTGTGTGGCTACATTTTGTCCAATTGCATGGATAGTCGCGAAAATCAAGGCGGTGGGCAAGGCTGCTTTTGTGTATATGAATTTCATTTAATGGCTTAAGCTGCAGGATGTGTCGATGTATTACAACACGCAGATTGATTGATTGGATCCTCTCTATAAAAGCTGGTATTTCCGGTCGTGCAAAGATGCTCATCTGTTTGAAACTCAGCGATTTTTAGCTGGATTCAATATCGTTTGCCGACATAAAAAATCAAGGCCCGTTTGACTACGCCGCCGCAATTGAGATTTTACCGGTCGTTGTGCCGAAAGTCATATTGATAGTCGTGAGGCTTACACGTAAGCCTCACGTATCCAGATGACTCATATAACGATAAGGAAGAGGTTCGTTTTTTGTTTGGAAGCTATAGTGTTACAGCTATAGCAAAAAATTTTGCAGAAAGGAATGGTCTTATGTACGATGTCGCAATAATAGGAGCAGGAGTCGTAGGAGGCGCCATAGCACGAGAACTTTCAAGGTATGACCTTAAAATCGTCATCCTCGAAAAAGAGAACGACGTATGCGTCGGCACATCGAAAGCTAATTCGGGAATAATTCACGCCGGATACGACCCGGAAGAAAGCACCCTTATGGCAAAGCTTAACGTGCAAGGTAACAAAATGTTTGACGACATCTGCCGCGAACTCAGTGTGCCATTCAAAAGAAACGGTTCTCTTGTAGTGGCATTTGACGACGAACAGCTTGTACATATCAATAAATTAAAACAAAGAGGAGCAAATAACGGTGTACCAGACTTGGCGATTCTGTCAAAAGAGGAGCTGTTGGCAAAAGAGTCTGCAATTAACCCGGAGGCAAAAGGAGCCCTTTTTGCACCGACCACTGGAATAATAGACCCTATGCTTCTTACAATATCACTTATTGAAAGCGCCGTAATGAATGGCGCTGAGTGTTTTCTAGACTTCGGTGTTCAGTCAATAGAAAAAGAAAACGGCAGTTACAAGATAATATCTCAGAACAAGTCGGTAACCGCGAAGTATGTTGTAAATGCCGCGGGAGTATACGCAGATAAGATTCACGATATGGTAGCAGCACCCGCCTTCAAAATCACTCCGGGCCGGGGGCAATACTTCCTGCTTGATAAAGTGGAGAGTTGGGTCGCAAACTCCACGATTTTCCCCTGTCCGACAAAAGACGGTAAAGGGATTCTCATTGTACCAACCGTACACGGCAACGTAATGGTAGGTCCCACAGCCGAAGACGCCACCGGCAAAGAAAATCTTGACACAACAGAAGAAATGCTCGAGCGGGCAAGCGCAGGCGCAAAGCTTCTGGCTCCAAAACTGTCGGCGTGGAGAAATAATATTAGAACTTTCGCCGGACTGCGGGCAATATCAGATACTGACGACTTCATAATCAAAGAGGCTGATGTAGCCCCTAATTTTATAGATGTCGCTGGAATTAAGTCGCCGGGACTTACCGCTGCACCGGCAATAGCCTTGTACGTTACTTCAATCATGAAAGAGAAGGGCCTTGCTCTGGACGCAAAGAAAGCTTTTAACCCGATAGTAGAAAGGAAACTCCTCATTGAAATGCCAGAGGAAGAAAAAGCGGCTTTAATTAAATCTAACCCTCTCTATGGCAGGGTCGTTTGCAGGTGCGAGAATATAACCGAAGGCGATATTGTGGACTCGATAAGGCGCACGGTTGGCGCTACTACAATGGATGGCGTAAAGCGCAGATGCCGCGCCGGAATGGGCCGATGCCAGGCCGGTTTTTGCGGCCCCAAAGTGCAGCAAATACTTGCGAGAGAGCTAAACAAACCGCTAGAGGAAATCGTACTTGAAAAGAATTCGTCGTACATACTTACAGGAAAAACTAAGTAGGAGGACTGACGATATGGTGAGCTATGACATAGTTGTTGTAGGCGGCGGGCCGGCCGGGCTTGGAGCCGCGATTGAGGCTAAACGGCAAGGAATAGATAAAGTCCTTGTGCTGGAAAGAGATGTCGAGCTTGGCGGTATTTTGCAGCAGTGCATACACAACGGGTTCGGTATACACATCTTTAACGAAGAACTAACAGGGCCTGAATATGCGCAGCGCTATATAAATATGGCAAAAGAAGAAAACATAGATATACTTTTGGACACAATGGTAATCTCTGTCTCTCCAGATAGAAAAATAGAGGCGATGAACGCAGACGGCATACTAAACATCCAGGCGAAAGCCATAATTTTCGCAATGGGTTGCAGAGAAAAAACCAGAGGGGCTATTGCGATTCCAGGGGACCGGCCAGCAGGGGTTTTCACAGCGGGGACAGCCCAGAGGTATATAAATATCGAGGGGTACATGGTCGGAAAAAAAGTTATAATTCTCGGTGCCGGGGACATAGGAATGATAATGGCGAGAAGAGTTGTCCTTGAGGGCGGCGAGACTATTGCTGTACTGGCGCGCGGCAACGTTGTAAAAGGGCTTACACGCAACATAGTACAGTGCCTCGACCATTACGGAATTCCCCTGCTGCTAAACCACAATATCACCAAAATAAGTGGCAAAGAGCGCGTTGAGAGCGTAACAATCGCGCAGACCGACGAAAGAAAGCGGGTTATTCCGGGGACCGAAAAAGAGTACGAGTGTGATGCTGTTTTGCTCTCTGTCGGGCTTATCCCCGAAAATGAGCTCTCGCGAATGGCCGGGGTAGAGATCGACAGAAAGACTAGCGGCCCCTTTGTAAACGAAAGCATGGAAACAACAGTGCCCGGAATCTTTGCCTGCGGCAATGTTGTGCATGTTCACGATGTTGTTGACTTCGTAACAGAAGAAAGCGTAAGGGCTGGGGCTAATGCCGCGCGCTTTGTAAAGGGAGAGATTTCAGGCGATTCCGAGTGCATGAATGTCGCGGTGTCGGGGGGGATTACCTACTGCGTTCCTCACAAAGTTAGGTATACCGCCATGCCCGACAAGCTCGACCTGTTTATGCGGGTTGAGGAAGTATACGACGAGGCTCGGATTATTATAAAAAATGATGGCAAGGTGCTCGCTAACTTCAAAAAGAGAAACCTTACCCCAGGTGAAATGATTAAGCAAAGCGTAAAAAAATCACTCTTTGAGGGCGCGACAGGTGATATTGAAATTTCGCTCGAAGTGGGGGGCAAAAAATAACTATGGAAAAGAATTTGGTATGTGTCGTTTGCCCGGTAGGGTGCAGGCTAAAAGTAACCGGTACACCCGAAGATTTGAAGGTCGAGGGCAGCATATGCGACAAGGGAGTTACTTACGCGTATGACGAAATAACAAATCCACTTCGCATGGTATGTACAACCGCCAGAATCGAAGGGGGAATACACAGCGTTATCCCCGTTAGGACAGACAAGCCGATTCCCGATAAATACAAGCTGGAGGTAGTCAAAGAAGTTAACAAGCTTGTACTAAAGTCCCCGGTTAAAATGGGAGACGTAATAATCTCCGATTTGTTTGGAACAGGTGTAAACATTGTCGCGGAAAGAAATATGTAAAGCAATAATGCTTACATAAGCAAAGGAGGGTGGATGTAAGGAGATTGGTGCGCGTGAGCAAAGGCTGAGATCGGCGCGGCAATGCACGAATGTTTCGGTTGTTGTAACCACATTATTGACAGGAGGGATACCATGGCAAAGTACTTAATGGCGTTCGACCAAGGTACCACCAGCTCTCGGTGTATCTTGTTCGACAAGGGCGGCAATGTCAAGAGCGTAGCTCAAAAGGAATTCGCGCAGATATACCCCCAAGCGGGCTGGGTCGAGCACGACCCCATGGAAATCTGGTCCAGCCAAATCTCTGTAGCGATTGAGGCCAAAGCAAAGCTGGGAATAGACACCAGCGACATCGCGGCCATTGGCATCACCAACCAGCGCGAAACCACAATTGTCTGGAATAAAAACACTGGTAAGCCTGTATACAACGCGATTGTTTGGCAATGTCGGCGCACCTCTGAGTACTGCGACACCCTAAAAGCTAAGGGATTTGACAAAAAAATCAGAGCAAAGACCGGGCTTGTCGTGGATGCTTACTTCTCGGGCACAAAGGTTCGCTGGATTCTCGAGAACGTTGAGGGCGCGCGCGAGGCCGCTGAGAAAGGCGACCTACTATTCGGCACCGTGGACTCCTGGCTAATCTGGCATTTGACCAAAGGGAAAATCCATGTGACGGATTACTCCAACGCCTCCCGGACTATGCTGTACAACATCCATACCCTGGAGTGGGACGACGAGATACTTAAGGAGCTAAATATTCCACGCAGTATGCTGCCGGAAGTAAAGCCCTCCAGCCATGTTTACGGAACCACAGACCCCACCATGCTGGGCGGGGAAATCAAGATCGCTGGCATCGCCGGTGACCAGCAGGCCGCACTCTTTGGTCAATGCTGTTTCGAAGAAGGCCTAGTCAAAAACACCTACGGCACTGGCTGCTTTATCCTTATGCAAACCGGCGAAAAGGCAGTTGAGTCCAAAAACGGACTGCTGACTACCATCGCCTGGGGCGCGGACGGTAAGGTTGAGTACGCCCTCGAGGGCAGCGTCTTTATTGCCGGCGCGGCCATACAGTGGCTCCGGGACGGCCTTAAAATGATTGACAACGCTGCCTTTACCCAGACGTATGCCGAAAAAGTAGATGACGCTAACGGCGTTTACGTGGTTCCCGCGTTCGTGGGTCTTGGCGCCCCGTATTGGGATCAGTACGCACGTGGCATCGTGGTCGGCCTTACCCGCGGCGTCGAGAAAGAACACTTCGTTCGCGCTACCGTTGAGTCTATGGCTTACCAGAGCTACGACGTCATAAAGGCTATGGAAGCTGACGCAGGTGTGGCCCTGAAAGCCATCCGGGTGGACGGCGGCGCATCGGCAAACGACTTCCTTATGCAGTTCCAGTCCGATATTCTTGGGGTAGACGTTATCCGCCCGTCGGTAATCGAGACCACTGCGCTTGGTTCTGTCTACTTGGCGGGTCTTGCAGTGGGCTTCTACGCCGACAAAGACGACATCAAGCGGAATGTCACCGTGGATAAGACCTTTGTTTCCAGTATGGGACACTCAGTCCGCGATGGACTCGTTGCGGGTTGGAAGGAAGCTGTTAAACGCTCATTTGGCTGGGCGAAAAACTAAAATCATTTCCAACATCATAGGAGGAGGATTTTTATGACTATTGATATGTTTTTAGGTGAATTTCTCGGTACAATGCTTCTGGTGTTCCTCGGCGACTCTGTTGTGGCTAACGTCGTGCTAAAAGGCACTAAGGGACATGGCTCCGGCTGGCCGATTATTTCATTGGGCTGGATGGTCGCGGTTGCGGTTCCTGTAATGGTATTTGGTTTTATGAGCGGCGCTCATTTTAACCCGGCTGTAACAATAGGCTTTGTAATTGCCGGAATCCACCCTGCGTCTTTGGCGTTGCCGTACATTGGCGCGCAAATGGCTGGCGGTGTATTCGGCGGCGTTTTGACTTATATCTTCTACCGCCCTCATTTCGACATCACCGATGATAAAGACGCCAAGCTTGCGGTATTCTGCACAGGCCCCGCAATCCGTAAAACCGGAGCCAACTGCATAAGCGAGTTTGTCGCTACATTCGTGCTTGTTTTCGCTATCATCGGCGCACTTGTGGCAGCAGGCCCCAGCGACACCATAGGCGGCGGTCTGGGTATCGCATGGATTATCCTTGCCATGGGTACTGCTCTGGGCGGCACCACCGGCTACGCCCTCAACCCGGCTCGTGACCTTTCCCCAAGAATCGCTTACGCGATCCTTCCTATCAAAGACAAGAGAGACCCTGATTGGGGTTATGGCTGGATTCCTGCAGTCATGCCGGTTTTGGGCGGTCTTGTTGCTGGCGCGGCCGGGCTAGCTGTGTTTGGCAGCTTCCTCTAAAGTCCGCTATAAGAGTTACATATACTCGTCTGCTGCCATAGGATAAATTATGTCTAAAAGCTGTATTCAGACGGCAGAGAGCCTGTTCACATTAATATTACACCTTAACAAACAGCCCCTCGGCTTGAGGGGCTGTTTGTGTATGGACTTGAAAATAAGCAAACTAAACGATATAATACACATATATAAGCTCACTAAATTCTATAAACACAGTAAGGAGCACACCCCATTTGAACTTACGCAACATCGCTATTATCGCGCACGTTGACCACGGTAAAACCACTCTCGTAGACGAGATGCTCAGCCAGGCCGGCGCCTTCCGGGAAAACCAAAATGTCGCCGAGCGGGTGATGGACAGCGGAGACATCGAACGCGAACGTGGCATTACAATACTTGCGAAGAACACGGCCATACGCTATAGCGGCACGAAAATCAACATTGTGGACACCCCCGGCCACGCCGACTTTTCCGGCGAAGTCGAGCGTATCCTGAAGATGGTTTCGGGCGTGCTGTTGCTGGTCGACGCCGCCGAAGGCCCAATGCCGCAAACCCGCTTTGTGCTTGGCCGCGCCCTTGAGTTGGGACACAAGATCATAATCGTAGTCAACAAGATAGACCGGCCGGACGCCCGCATTTACGAGGTCATAGACGAGGTACTCGAGCTGCTGCTCGATTTGGACGCCACCGACGAGCAGTTGGACTCCCCCATGCTCTTTTGCTCGGGGCGTGCCGGCACAGCCTCGCTGGTGCCCGACAACGCCGGCAGCGATCTTTTGCCCCTCTTCGACACCATTCTAAGCCACATACCCGAGCCGGATGTCACCACCGAAGGGCCGGTTCAGCTGCTGGTCAGTTCTATCGACTACAACGACTACGTGGGGCGAATCGGCATTGGCCGGGTTGAGCGCGGCACAGTCCACGCAGGGCAGGAGGTTATGGTCTGCAACCAAAGTGACGACAGACAACCATACAAAGCTAAAATCGTCAACCTCTACGAAATCGAAGACCTGCGCCGCGTACCCGCAGAGAGTGCCGGTGCTGGCTCTATAGTCTGCTTTTCCGGCGTCGAGGATATTACAATCGGCGATACTGTATGTGACCCCTTACACGTGGAGGCACTGCCTTTCGCCCGTATCTCCGACCCAACAGTCGAGATGACATTTTCGGTCAACGATTCCCCTTTCGCTGGGCGGGAGGGCAAATACGTAACCAGCCGCAACCTGCGCGACCGGCTAAGCCGCGAGTTGTTGCGAGACGTCTCTCTTCGCGTAACCGAGACAGATTCCACCGAGAGCTGGAATGTGGCCGGGCGCGGCGAGATGCACCTCTCAATCCTGATGGAGACTATCCGCCGGGAGGGCTACGAGTTCCAAGTCTCGACCCCACGCGTGCTTTATAAAGAAATAGACGACCAACAACACGAACCGCTGGAGTGCCTTATCTGCGACGTGCCAGAAAGCGCAGTCGGCGCGGTGATGGAAAAAATGGGAACACGCAAGGGCGAATTGCGGCATATGGGTCCCATCGGCAACCGTATGCGGCTGGAGTTCGTTGTGCCTTCGAGGGGGCTGTTCGGCTACCGCAGCGAGTTTTTAAGCGACACCCGTGGCGAAGGTATCATGTCCTCAATGTTGGAGGGCTACGCCCCATACAAAGGCGAGATTTCCCGGCGGCAAAACGGCTCCCTCATCGCGTTTGAATCCGGCGAGGCGGTGGCTTACGGACTGTCCGGTGCCCAAGAGCGCGGCGCGCTGTTCATCGGACCGGGTACCCCGGTCTACGCAGGACAAGTGGTCGGCCAGAACGCCAAAAGCGACGACATGACTGTCAATGTCTGCAAGCGCAAACAGTTGACCAACATCCGCGCCTCGGGCAGCGACGACGCTTTACGCCTTACCCCGCCGCGTATCATGAGCATGGAGCAAGCCCTTGAGTTCATCGCCGACGACGAGCTGCTTGAGGTTACGCCGGATAACCTGCGGTTGCGCAAGCGCGTGCTTAACCACGAGCTGCGCAAACGGAAGGCGAAGGAGACGTAAAGAGAATACCAAAGGGATTTTTCGGTTTAAAGCTTGACATGTATCCTATCTCATGTTACCATGCTTTTAGCAATCTCAGTCAGAGAGTGCTAGGAGGGTGTGTTGTGGTGGCAAATAGTAGTTATGGTCATCGAGACTTTAGTGGCGCATTTAGTCGGGCAGAAAAAATACATGCGATAATGCAACCAATTTTTGAAAGGCAAAATGATCTAAGCTCTATGCTAGATCATTTTGCAAAGAACGATATACCCAGAGTCAAGTTGATTGATATTTTAGAGTTGTCTGCAGGAGTGCGGGCCTTCATAGATAGCATTGAGACAAAATGCAACATCGAACCGATTACCCAAGCACTAGAGCATTTTACGCATCATATCCAAGATAACTCCTGGATAATGGAACAAGTAGCACACACCTTACCCAACAACTTTAAGCTAGCGTTTGAACGTTGGCCCGAAATCGCAGATACCATAAGCAATTCCGATTTGGATCTTGACGACCTAATTAGACAAGCAGACTTTTCATCCATTACACTGGAAGAGGATGGCTTTTGTATAAAAGGCAAGCCGCTTTCTACAGAGAGGCTGAGCACTGAGCTGGATAGTGGAATTGACGCTATCAAAAATTATAGAACCAGCAAATTAGTAGAGCAAAATAAGCCAAAAAAGGACTACGGTACTATAGCCTTAGTTCTGACTGTTGTTACTTTTATTTTCACTTTGTATCATTCCATGTTCCCCGATGTCATGCCCAGGGTTGGGGAGTCGATTTCACAGAAGGCTTCTATTGCAAGAGCTACCGCCGAGTTTCATGTCGTTGCAATGGTCGACAGAACATCCTTTAGAATCACCCCAAAGAGAGATTCCACCGAGTTGGCTAAACTGCCTTATGGCACTAAGCTACGTGTTAGCTCTGAGCAGCGGTACTGGTACCAAGTGGAATACATAACATCAGATGGGGTATCGTTGATAGGGTGGGTGTCGAAACGAAGTGTTGAGAGATAGACTCGTGGCGGCATAATAACCACATGAACGAAATATACTTCCAAGGCAAAGCACCTTGGAAGTATTTTTTTACCGTGTATTTTGTCTTATTCCAAAAGCACATCAAAACCAGGGCGGCACATTGGCCCAAACACAAGTGCACATTTTATCGGAATCATTGCGCATTATATGAGGGTCGAAGGAGTTAAACGTAATGCTGTCCCCTTCTTTTAGCAGGTAGACGCTGTCTTTGACCTCCACAACCAGCTCGCCCGAGAGTATCAGCCCGCACTCGCTGCCAGGGTGCGAGATGCTGCCGGTAGAGGCCCCAGGGTCATATTCGTTGTAGATAAACTCAATGGGACCAAACAAGTTGGGGTTTAGAAGGTAAAAGCGAATGCCCTTCCCCGGGGAGAGGAACTTTCTGTTGTTCTTGTGGACAACTGGCGACTTCCCCATAAGGTTTACCGGCGGCAATATTTTTGCGTACGCCTCGAGGTCAATAAGTGGATGCGGCAGTGAAGTCTGCGCCGGCGCACTCTCGCCGTTTTCGGCCGGCTGAGCTTCGTCGAAGAGATAACTTATTGGGATATTCATCGCCGCGCATATCTTTTTAAGCGTAGCGATTGATGGCGATATCAGCGCTCGCTCAAGCTGGCTTATCATGCTTGAAGTAAGCCCGGTCATCGCGGCCAGATCGGTAATTTTCAAGTCTTGTTGTTTGCGCAGCGCACGAACTTTTGCGCCTAGCGACAAATTCAGCTCGTCCTTTGCGGGGTGGTTGCGGTCATTCATAGTGAAACTAAACCCTCATTCATATTAAATATTTTGCCTCAGCTAAAATTGCGCGACTGCATATAAGCCCATAGTTAACACGGTTAATAATGCCATATAGGCGGCAGATTGTCAATCAATCGCTCAATTTTTATGAAGACAAATAAATTCACAATTAATTTACGTTGGCCGAGTTTTTGTGCATATTTTATCGCAAAGCTTAAGCGAACTGCCAAAACTTTAAATGCCTCAATAAATCGCACAAAACATTTCCGCTATTCTTGTGGTTTATTCCAGTTTACATTGCTAAGGCTTGATGATATACTGTGGATTAATAATTAAACTACGCTGAATTTTGCCCCGCTATCAATGTTGTATGTTGGAGGATGTAAGATGAACAATCAAGTACCGCTGCTTGAAATGAAAGCCATTACCAAGCGCTTCCCCGGTACTTTGGCGGTGGACAACGTGGATTTTTCTGTTTTTCCCGGTGAGGTTCATGTCTTGCTGGGCGAAAACGGCGCGGGTAAGTCAACGCTTGTTAAGATCATCTCCGGCGTCTACGAGCGGGACGAGGGCGAAATGGTTTACGACGGCGCCCCCTGCGTATTTAAGGGCGTGCGCGAGGCGCAAGACGCAGGGATAAACATCATACACCAGGAGCTTAATTTGCTCCCCGAGCGCAGCATCGCCCAAAATATCTTCGTGGGCCGAGAGCCGGTGCGCAAAAGTCTGCCCGGCGTGGTGGACAAAAAAAGAATGGTCGAAGACTCCCGCGAACTGCTCGCCAGCATCGGGCTTGACCTCGACCCTAACACACTGGTCAAAAACCTGAGTATTGCCCAACAGCAAATGGTCGAGGTGACAAAATCCCTTTCCACCAACCTCAAGCTATTGGTCATGGATGAGCCTACCTCTTCCCTCACCAACAAAGAGATTGACAAGCTGTTTGAGATAATCGAGAACCTCAAAAAGCAGAACATAGCTATAATATACATCTCCCACAGGATGGACGAAATTAAACGTGTGGGCGACCGTGTCTCCATCTTGCGGGATGGCCGTTATATCGACACGGTGGATGCCGCTAACTTGGATATGGACGACGTTATACGAAAAATGGTCGGACGCACCATAGAGAAAATGTACGAGCGCAGCTACAACACCCCCGGGCAGGAGATTCTGCGCACCGAAAACCTCACCGGGCTGCGTTTTCGCGATGTAAATATATCGGTGCACGCCGGGGAGATCGTCTCTCTTTCCGGGTTGATTGGTGCCGGGCGCACCGAAATTGCGAAGGCTATCTTTGGTTACGACCCCATTCTCAGCGGGGAATACTACATGATGGGTCAGAAGATCAATCGTACCATACCCAAGCGTAGCGTGGAACGCGGCATCGCATTCCTGCCCGAAGACAGAAAGGCTGAAGGTCTGCATCTGAGGATGTCCATACGTACAAACGCTGTAATGGCCAGTCTCAAGAAGGCGTTCGCCAGCGGTATTTTGAGTACCCGCACCGAACGGGAGCTAGCCTCCGGCTACCGGAAAGAGCTGCGAATCGCCTCCCCCAACGTGGAAAAGCTGGTGGTCGAGCTCTCGGGCGGCAACCAGCAAAAGGTGGTCATCGCTAAATGGCTGGCCACCGACTGCAAGCTGTTTATCTTCGATGAGCCAACCCGCGGCATTGACGTTGGTGCCAAAGCTGAAATCTACCAGCTGCTGAACACCTTGGCAAAAGAAGGCTGCGGCATCTTGATGATATCCTCTGAGATGAACGAGGTCATCGGGTTAAGTGATCGGGCTTATGTCATGTTGGAGGGCGAGATTGTCAAAGAGCTCTCTAGGGACGAGCTGAGCCAAGAGACTATTGTCAAATACGCTGTGGGAGGTGGCGAAACAAATGCCTAGTCCACATAACTTCCAAAAACCGCAGATTCTGCAGCGCTTTAGAATACCCGGTATCTTCTGGGGGGTGCTATTTCTCTTCGTTCTTTTCAGCGTGCTGCGCCCGGACAGATTCCTCACCATGACCAACATGATGTTCCTTACCCGCAACAGCGCGGTACTGGTTATAGCCGCAATCGGCATGACCTGCGCTATCCTCATCTCACAGGTTGATCTTTCGATCGGCTCGGTTATGTCCCTTTCTGGGGTAATCGCGGCGGTGCTTATCCGCGCCGAGTTCCCGGTTTTTATAGCCATATTTGTAGCTATGTTGGCAGGGGTGTTGGTAGGCTTTGTTAACGGCGTGCTCATCGCCAGACTTAAATTCGACTTCTGGATCGTCACTTTCTCCACCATGGGTGTTTGCGCGGGGCTTGCCCTGGTCATCGCCGACGGCAGAACTGTCCCAGTGGCTAATGCCGCTTTCGCCTGGATAGGCGGCGGGAGAGTAGGCCCCCTGTTCTTCCTGGTGTATTTTGCCATAGCCCTAGTTGTGCTTATGCATTTTGTTTTGACTAAAACTAAGTTTGGCCACAAAGTATACGCTATAGGCGGCTCGGAGCAAAGCGCAATCCTTAGCGGTATCCCCGTGGTGCGCAACCGCATATACGTCTACATGATAAGCGGGCTGTTTGCCGCGATGGCCGGGGTTATACTGGCTGCCATGGGTTCTTCGGCAAGCCCCATAGCGGGTGTGCCTTACTCCTTTGAGGCCATAGCGGCGGTTATCATAGGCGGCACCACCTTTGACGGCGGCAAGGGCGGGGTTATCGGCACAGTGCTCGGCGCCCTCATGCTCAGGACACTTGCAAGCGGGTTAAACCTTTTGGGTGTGGCAGCGACTTGGCAACAGTTTATAATCGGGTTTGTAATCGTGGTGGCCATAATCGCCGATGTGTTGGGCGAAAAACGCCGCAAAAGAAACGATTTGAGGAGGCGTTACGCGCAGTGATTAACCTAAGAACTTTTTACGACCGCCTCTCTCGCCTCTCGCTGCTGGTGCTTATTGTCATTGTCCTGGCTATTGTCACCCCACCGGGTACATTTTTCTCCTGGAGCAACTTTTCAATTGTTTTGTTCCAGCAGGCCCCTCTCACCATGATGATGAGCTTCGGCATGACTTTGGCCATCATCTGCAAGGGGATAGATATAAGCATGGGGTCGGTGCTGGTGCTTTGCAGTATGCTCAGCGCCGAGTTCATACGCACGGGGAATATCGCCCTGGGCATTTTGATAGCCCTGTCTGTAGGCGCCGTTTGTGGCCTTGCCAACGGGATTGTAATCACTCGGGTTGGGGTGGCACCGTTTATCACCACCTTCGGCATGGGTAACGTAGCCCTTGGGCTGGCATTTGTTTATTCGGGCGGCATTTTTATCTTCGACTTCCCCGACTCGTTTAGACAGATAACCAACGGCAGCCTCTTCTTGGGAATACCCAATATCGCCATTATAACGGCGGCGGTTTTTGCTATTTTGTACTTCATCACCCGCAAGACACTGTTTGGCCGGCGGATGTACGCGTGTGGCTTTAACTTCAACGCTACTACTCTCTCGGGGATCAACTCCAAGAACACAGTGACTGTCGTTTACGTCATAAACGGGCTGCTAGCGGCTATCACCGGCATTTTGTATATGGCCCGGCTAAACGCTGCCGACCCCGGTATCAGCGGTCACTTTGTTCTCGACTCCATCGCTGCCGCCCTAATTGGCGGTACCAGCTTCGGGGGCGGCAAAGGCTCGGTGGCAAATACCGTAATAGGGGCGTTTATCATTGTGTTTATCCGCAATGGTATGAATATAATGGGCGTACCGCCTACCTGGGCACAGACGGCTGTTGGGTTTATTATTCTCTTCTCTATCGCCATTGAGGCCATAGCCCAGCGCATCCCCGCACTAAGCTCGTCCGCTTCCAAGAAAGTGGCCTAACGCTTTAAATGGCTATATTCAGTCCCCACCCGCAAACGCGGTTACCAATATCAACTAAACAGCAAAGAAAGCGAGGAAACGCGAACATGTTGAAAAGCAAAAAACTCTCTGCCCTGCTGGCCTGTGTTATAGTGATATCTATGCTACTAGCTGCCTGTGGGGGTCCTTCTGCCCCTGCACCGGCCCCCGAAACACCCACTCCCGCCGACAACCAACCCGCAGCCGAGGGCGGCACAGGTGACGCCAGAGGCCCCGAAGGTGCCGAAGTAACTCTAATTCTCAAGAACTTCGCCAACCCCTTCTTCATCACAATGAGGGAAGGCGCCGAGGCTGCCGCAGAGCATTACGGCATAAACCTCACCGTTCTCGCGCCGCTGGTCGCCGAGAGCAACGAAGAGCAAAGCCAAATGTCCGACCAAGCAATAATCAACCAGGTTGATCTGCTCATCATGTGCCCTTCGGACACCTACGGTATAATCCCCGCGATTCAAAGAGTTCATGAGGCTGGCATTCCCATCGTGGCACTGAACACCCGAATTGGCGGAGAAGTCCTCTGGGAGACCTTTGTTGCTATCGAGAACTTTTACGCTGGTTATGAAGCCACCACCCGCCTGGCAGAAATGATGGGCGGCGAGGGTGATCTTATCCTACTTGAGGGCGTGCCCGGTGCGCAATCCTCTATCGACCGCATGGCAGGGGCACACGCCGCCCTGGAAAACTTCCCCAACATCAACCTTGTAGCACAGCAGACCGCCGAGTTCAACCGCGCTATCGCCATGGACGTTATGCAGAACCTGCTCCAGGCACATCCGGGCGTTAGCGGAGTTTACGCCGCCAACGACGAGATGGCATTGGGTGCTCTCGAAGCTATTGAAGCTGCCGGCCTGGGCGACCAAATTCTTGTCGGAGGCACAGACGCCAACGCCGACGCCCGCCAGGCTATGAGAGACGGCAGACTTGCCTTGACTGTCTCTACCGATCCCTTCGCGCAGGGCTTCTACTCTGTGCAAGCGGCTGCGGCTGTTCTGCGCGGCGAAACCTTGCCAGACTTCTACACCGTGCCTATAAGAGTTCTCAGCAGTGTAGAAGAGCTGGACGCGTTTGAAGCACAATAATGTGTTGACTCAAAACACCAAATAAACACAGGAGTGAAAACAATGCAAGACAACCGCTGGATCTTTACCGAAAACCCGGTAATATCTTTTGAGAATTCTGAAGTCGGCCGCCTTAAAAAAGCCGTCTGGGACATGAGCCACGAGGAAGTTGAGCGTGTGCTTAAAGAAGAGTACGAGATACCCTCCCCTTCCGAGCTGACTAAGCGCGGGTGTTATATCCAGACCACACCCCGCCACGAGTTGACCGAAAAACGACGCAAAAACGACGTTGTTCTCGTACCCATCGGCTGCTCCGAGAACCATGGACCCCACTGTGTCAGCGGCCACGATATCTTCCAGGTAACGCAATTTATGGAGGGAGTGCGCCGCCAGACCGCCAAGAAGGGCTATGAGGTTAACTTGGCCTTCCCCGCCTTGCTTTATGGCGGGCACCCTTACCACCATATCGGTATGCCCGGCACTATCATGCTGCCCCAGGAAGTTGTTGTCGAAACCGTTGTGGCTGTCATGCTCGGTCTCTGGGAAGACGGCTTCCGCAAGATAATTCTGGTTAACAACCACGGTCACCTTTGGAACCTGGTAACCGCTATCCATGAGTTCTGCAAGCGTTACCAGCTGCCCGGAATTTATCAGGTCTTTGACTGGCACCGCTCGGTCAGAGAATTTTTCTACCCAAACAGCGGCAAGCCCCACGCCATGGAGACAAACTTTGTCCACGCCTGTGAGGGCGAGACCTCCCTGGGCCTACTGCTCTTCCCCGAGATGGTCGACATGGATAAAGCCGTGGATACCAAGGGCGTCAAATACCTCTCGCCCGGCTGGTTCGACACCTCGGTTGACGACTTTAGGCGACCCCACCGCTGGGATGAGGGCGAGGGTCACGCAGCTATCGAGTGCAGCGCGACGCCTATCGGTATTGTCGGCTCACCCACACTGGCCACCGCCGACAAAGCCAAGCGCCCGATTGTGGCTATCTGCCGGATGCTCACCGCCCTGGTCGAGGAAATTCTCGAGAAGTTCCCGGCCGGAACCGTCCCGCCCACCGAGGAGATCACTCTGCGCACTGCCGCAGAGATGGAGCCATATCTGCGCGAGCCGGGCAGCCCGGGCTGGAAGAGCGTCTACTCCCTGCCGAGAATTGGCCCTGTTGAAAAAATGTAGTGCCGCCTGTTTCTCCAGCTGGCGCAAAGGGCCGCTTGTCAGCACATTTGACGGCGGCCCACTTTGTTAATAACTGACGTTACATCATTATTTCACTGGCCAACACAGACTCTCAATCAACCAAAACAGGAGGACGTAAAATATGCCTGAGCGTTTAACGTATGGCATGGTGGGTGGCGCGCTGGACGCGTTTATCGGCGATGTTCACCGCAAGGCAATAGGTTTTGACCCGCGCGCACAGCTGGTTGCCGGTTGTTTTAGCACCAACAGCGAGCGCAACAAAGCCGCGGCAGACGCCCATTTCCTTGACCCTGCCAGGGTGTACGGCAGCTACAAAGATATGGTTGCCGGCGAGAGCGCGCGCAGCGACGGCATCGACCTTGCCGTTGTGACCACCCCCAACAGCACCCATTACGAGATAAGCAAGGCATTCTTGCAGGCGGGGATACACGTCTCTTGCGATAAGCCGCTCTGCCTCGAAACATGGCAGGCCGAAGAGCTGGTCGCCATCTCTCGCGAGAAAAACCTGGTGTTCGGTGTCACCTACACCTACACCGGATACGCGATGGTCAAAGTGATGCGGGAGATGATAGGGACCAGGGTTATAGGCGATATCGTAGCCGTCAACGCAGAGTATGTCAACGACTGTGCACATGACAAGCTGGGCCTTGCTCCCGACCACCCCGATGTCCGCGCCGTCTGGCGGTTGGACCCCAAGCGTGCTGGGATATCCAGCTGTGTGGGCGACATCGGCACCCACATAGAATACGCGGTAAAGTACGTCACAGGCCTTAAAGTCAAGCGTCTGCTGGCCACTACCGACAACTACGGTCACCAGCTGGACCTCAACGCCAATATTATTTTGGAGTACGAAAACGGTGTGCGAGGCGCATACTGGTCTTCCAACATAATGACCGGCAAGCTAAACGGTCTCGTTATCCGCGTTTGCGGTACCAAAGGCTCGCTGGAGTGGGAGCAGCACTACCCCGACTACCTGCGCTACACCCCGGGGAGCGGCCCGCCCCAGATTTTATCCCGGGGCTGCGGTTATATCACCCAGGCTGCGGGCAGCTACAGCCGCCTGCCCGCCGGACAACCGGAGGGTATATACGAAGCCTTTGCCAACATTTACAAAAACATAATAAGCGCGGTAATTAAGCTAAAATCCGGCGAGCAGCCCGCGGTCGGGGAGTTTGACTTCCCCACCGCCGAGGACGGCCTTGAGGGCGTCAAGTTTATGCATGCCGTAATAGAAAGCGCCAAGTGCGACTCCTCGTGGGTTGAGCTATAACAAATAACCCGGGGGCCTCGCCATGAGTAAGGCTCCCCGGGCTTGCAATATGCAATATCTAATCAACACGCGCTAAAACCAAGGCGGCACGTTGGCCCACACACTGGAGCACATCTCATCTGAATCGTTGCGCTTGAGGTGCGGGTCTGAGGAATTGAGAATAATGCTGTCCCCTTTTTTAAGAACATATACCTTGTCCTTGACTTCAACGGTCAGCTCTCCCGACAGTATAAGCCCGCATTCGCTGCCTATATGAAAGTGCCAACCGGTCGAAGCGCCGGGGTCGTGCTCATTTAAAATGAATTCTATCGGGCCAGAAAGATCCGGCGTTAACAGGTAGTAGCGGATACCTTTGCTTGGAAAAAGAAACTTCCGGTTCTTCTCTTGGACAACCGGTGACGCCCCCATAAGGTTTACCGGCGGGAACAGTTTTAGATACGCTTCAAAATCTACCTGAGGGACGCCGGCAGAAACCGGTGCCGCTCCTTCTTCTCCCGCAAAGTGCTCGCCGTTTTTGGCGGGCTGAGCCTCCTCGAAGAGATAGGCTATTGGAATGTTCATAGCGTCGCATATTTTTTTCAGCGTGGAAATAGAAGGTGACGCAAGCGCTCGCTCCAGTTGACTGATAAGACTGGAGGTAAGGCCGGTCATCTCAGCCAAATCGGCTATTTTGAGACCTCTTTGCTTGCGCAGTGAGCGAATCTTTGCACCCATTGATAAGTTTAGTTTGTCCAGCGGCAGATGGTTTTGGTCATTCATAGTAAGGCTGTATCTCCGTTCTTCATCAGGCTTTTAAGAAAAAGGCGCGCACCGAGCACATACAATTGTCTTAATAATAATGCCATGTTTGAGGTGGATTGTCAATCAGGCTCCGGGCACGGGAGTGGGTGGACACGTTGGTACAGTTGGTGAGTTTTGAGTTTGTTCCAAGGTCAAGGGCTTTAAGGGCTTAAGGTCAAGCCCAAGTCTTAATTCGCCTGCGGGCGAGGAATAATGAACCCGCTCATGCCGCGGGGGCACTTACTTTTCTTGCACCGCCAAGAAAAGTAAGCAAAAGAAGGCGGCTGGGGGGAGGACCGACGCTGCTTCGCTCACAGAGTGCGTTCGCTACGCGCTAACTCC
>Ga0131853_10006554_pt1 | contig 21025 bp, 15 predicted proteins | sample TergutLab28metaG_FD_92764 | JGI IMG/M metagenome (GOLD analysis project Ga0131853, IMG submission 92764) | Labiotermes labralis P1 segment gut microbial communities from Petit-Saut dam, French Guiana - Lab288 P1 (version 2) (version 2) | ecosystem: Host-associated > Arthropoda: Insects >...
AATGTCTGTAACAATCGATGTACAAATGATAAATGGTCGAGTCTCGTGGGAGTGAATTGCTGTAACCATACGGCGTGCCACATCTCAGTCACCAGGGACTGTTGAGTTTGAAACAGACTATCGGAGCCGTCAAAGGGTATGCCGTGGGGTTTCATGTGTGTAAGTGTGTGTATCTGAAAAAAAATAACAAGAGGGTTTTACATAGCTGTGAAAGGCATTACGAATCTATCGCCAGCAAGCACGATTTGGTCTTTTCGCAAATCCAATTATGCAGAAGGTTTAGGTAGATCGGGAATTAATTTTTGCCATATCCTCATCCGACACGCAATTAGCGTATCGCTTCGGGAGAAATATCTGTACTTGTTGTTCATTAGAGTCCCCTATGGACAGTAGGACAGTAGACCCTAATTTATTGGTTCTCCGATTAGCGCGGACAATCGGGTACAATCTATTTATTACTAATGAGCTGTTATTGCCCAAGAGCTGAATTTCTGAGCTAGATCCATCCTTTTTCTGTAAGGGGAAGAAACAAGTTGCATGTAGTGAATGCTCCTACAGCAGAAATTATTGTATGATGTTAGTATCTTTGAAGTATCTCCGTAACGTGCTGGGTAAACGTGGCGTGTGGAGTCGCAACCCTGAAACAAACAACAGAATGACGTCACCATACGCCAGCAATAAATAGGGGTCGCTCAAACACTGTAGCAACAGTATGTGGGGATTCCATAGGCGGAACTGTAAGTAGTCTTACTATAAATGAGGGAATTGAGTTTTGTTAGGGTGCGTCGATCGTAAATAGGTGTGTATCTTTTGTAGTGAGGTAAAGAACATGGCTTGCAGATTCGACATACTGGACAGGAATACGAGACAGTACAGGCGGCACAATGATGTAGGAAGGCAGATTACAGCGCGTTTAATACCTCCTTCGGACAACAGTGATCCCGAAACACATTTTCTCGCCAGCGTGAACGACCTATTTGAGCACGTGTTACGTGATGTTGCTCATAGCGATATGGTGGGAATAACGATTCAAAATCAGGTGAATGAAATCAGAAACCGATCGGAATAAGTTTCAGGCTGAAAGATCAACTATCCGCGGACGTGATATGGAGCGTTTTCGAAAAAGTCTCTCAGTCGAATTCAAGATTTAATTCCCTGGACAATTTACTCGTAACCGTGCATTCGGTCAGCATGCCCGTCGATTTCGGGAAACGTGCGACCAAGAGTAGGGGCAGACCGCTCTCTAATGGCTTATCTCAAGACAAGCATAGTGGAGGTGAAAGCAGAAGAGAACTGTTTAGCCCATGCTCTAGTAATATCTATTGCAAAGGTGGATAATCTGAATTATAAGGTGTATTGACAAGGCAGGAAGATACGCCAAGTAGTGCAAACCCCACTCGATACTACCGGTATCGATCGGTGCAACGGGCGGGGATTTCCGTATTAGTCAGATTCCAGGAACACATTCGGCAGTATAACATAGTAGTCTACCGCGGTCTGAGCTGTGAAGACATAATGTTCGAAGGAAAGGTAGAATCCGCTAAAAGACTCAATATGCTGTATGATGATGTCGAACGACATTATCACGTGATCGCTAAACTTACCGGTGCCTTGGCCAAAAAGTACGTGTGTAAAGGGTGCAACAAGGCGTGTACGCGCAACATCGCCGTCGTCTGCGACCAGACGTGTAGCGATTGCATGGTCAGTCCGCCGTGCGCATTCGCGGAGTTTCGAATCCCCTGCCATAGCCATTTTACAAACCCCGCATGTTTCTCGAAACACAATCGGCGCACATCGAACAAGAAATCAGTGTGCGAATGTAAGTGGTGTTGCGAGAAGTGTGGATGGCTTGTGACGCACGAAAATCACGAATGTAATAATCGGTTCTTGACAACTGTAAGGAGAACAAAGAAATAGGGCACCTGTGTTGTATGAGACCCCTGAAGAACGCGTTACCCCCTCAAGTGATAAGATATTGTACGTCTTCTACGACTTCGAGACGAACCAAAATACCGAGTACGTGAACGAGGCTAAGTTACACGTACCGAATCTCGTCTGCGTGCAGCAGTTTTTTTTCGCGATGCGAGGACGTGGAAGACGGCGAAGAAGACTGCGTGCGGTACGACGAAGCACTCGTTCTGCCAAGATCACGTCGGGGAGTTCATTTCATACTTAACTGAACCACGCCCTTGGGCCAATAACATTATCGCTATAGCACATAACGCTAGGTCATTCGACCTTCACTTCATCCTCAATAGAGCGATATTATTGAAATGGAAACCGGACTTGATTATGAATGGTCTAAAAATCATGTGTATCAGAATGGATCACTTTGTGTTTTTGGATAGCGTGTCCTTCCTTCCCTTCCCTCTGCGTAAGCTTCCCGAGGCGTTCGGTCTGACGACCACCAAATCGTGGTACCCACACTAGTTTAACACAGAGGAAAACCTACATTAAATAGGACCCCTTCCTAACGTCTCGTACTATGAGGTAAACGAAATGGGTGAAGGGGAGAGGAGTGAGTTTCTCGAGTGGTACGAGAAGCAGAAGCCCCCGTTCGACAACACGCTCGTGCTTGAACAATACTGCCTAGATGGCGTTACGGTCTTAAGGAAGGCATGCTAATTGTATCGGCGAGAATTCATGCAAATAAAGAATTTGGACTTTTTCTCGATTCAATAACTATTGCATCGGCTTGCAATAAGGTCCTGCGTAAACGTTTGTTGTAGCCTGATACTATAGGCCTTATTCCTACTGGAGGGCACACTTGTAACAAAAACTACGGTAACAAGGCAATGATGTGGCTGCTGCATATGGAGCAGACGGACGGGGTGAAAAAATGCACGATCGCAATGGGAGCGAGTACAAGGTACCCGAATTGCTCCGCTTTAGTGTAGACGGTTACTGCCCCGAGACTCGAACAATATATGAGTTCTTTGGATGTTATTTTCACGGTCATACTTGTCAACCGTTCCGTGACGTCATCACCAGGAGTGGCGATACACTAGCGGAATAGTATGAGCGGACGATATCGCGCCTGGAGCAGGTAACGCGATCGGGTTATCTGGTCAAAGTCAAATGGGAATGTGAGTTTCAAGAGTCACTCGAACTGCTCACACATCCCATAGTACAACAGGGTCCGCTGCGTACCCTGATGCCCTGTACGGTGGTCGAACCGAGGCCATGTGTCACTATCATAAAGCAAGGGAAAATGAAACCATTCAATATGTCGACGTCATTAGTCTCTTTTCATACATATGCAAGTACTTATGAAGGATCTAATCAAATGTTCGATCGTTCTGCCAGACAACTTGTACCATACCGTCCTCCCCTTCGGGTGTAAAAATATACTAATTTTTTGCCTGTGTAGAACATGCGTTCACACCTGCATACCGAGGATGAGGATCGAGCCCTCACAGGTACCTGGGTAATGGATGAAATTAGGTTGACTGTTCAGAAGGGATAGGTACTCGAGATCCATGAGGTGTACGAGTATCAGGTGACCCAATACAACCCCAAAACAGGCGAGGTGGGACTTTCGTGAACTACATTAATACATTCCTGGAATTGTAAACCGAAGTTAGCGGTTATCCCGGCTGGATTCGAAGCCCCAAGGACGAGGAGCGTTATGTAGAATCGTTTTGGCAGGGTGAAGGCATAAGTTTGTATAGGGAGTGTATAAGGTTTAACGCCGCGAAACGATGTCTGTCCAAAATCTGCCTCAACTCGACGTGGGGAAAATTGACGGAGCGGAATGATCGGACGATGACTAAGATAATCACCGAACCCAAAGAACTGTGGTATTTTGGCCACGCCGGGCATCGATGTGGCGAACCTCATTTTTGACAGCGATGACATAATCTGGCTCACGTGGAAGCGCGGGGCAAAGGAAGCCAAGTTTACGTCATACCAATTTGTTCATAGGCGCTTACGTCACCACAGGGGCGAAAATTCATCTGTATCGCTATCTGGACAGGCTGCAAGAGAATGCCATGTATTGCGATACAGTCTCGGTGATACATATACCCGCGCTGATTGAAACGGGCGACAAATTGACGGATATGACCTCCGAATTTCTCTCTTTTGAACTACGCGTACAGACCGGCGGAACAGTCGAAAAACAGTATGTTAAGTGAGGGGCATAACTCTATATTACAATGAATCGAAATTACTTAATTTTGAAGGCATCAGGGACATGGTTTTGAAGCCGGGGACGAACCCGAAACCGTAGTAAATGTCCACACAGAGAATAAAATTAGACGGAAGAGGAAGGGGGGATTAGTACGAATAGTCACCGAACCGGAAGATACAATCTATAGGATTTCATTTTCCAAGAGGCGGCGGTTAGGTAACCACACATCCGTTCCGTTCGCGTATAAATAGGAGGAGTTCCTTGGGGGGAGAGGTGTTCAATTATCGCCTGCCTATCCATGAGTGATGATCTTTTATTTAAGTGTTCGTTCACGTTCTGGCAAGTCGTCTTTCTGTATACGGTTCCTGCAGAATCTCGACCATCTGCGTACGGAATGGAATTTCGACGGCAGTGTGATCTGGTGCTATAGCGAGAAGACCGCGGTTCCCTCGACGACAGTACTGCCGAAGAGGAACGTACTTCTTAACGAGGGCGTCACTGTCAGACTTTGAAAACTCGCGCGGTAGACCGTGCCTCGTGATCCTCGATGATCTCTTAAACGGCGTTTCTTCCAAGCAAGTGTGTGACTCGTTTACGAAAGGCAGCCATCACAGATACATCAGCGTAATTCTAATAACCCAAAACCTCTTTCACCAGGTTCGTTATTGTAGAGACATTTCCCTAAACGCCAAATATCTGGTCCTATTGAAAAACGTCGGGGATAAAAATCAGTTCATGTGTTTGGCCCGTCAAGCTTACCCCGAAAACAGTGCTAGTCTCTACAAGGCCTACCTGGACGCGACTCAACGATCCCACTGGTATCTACTTCTAGATCTGTCAAAATATACCGATGATCGTCTGCGTTTTCGAACCAATATATTCCCGTCAGAGCAGACTATCGTCTCCTCGCGGACAAGTTATGAAGCGAGTGAAATCGAATTATCACGCCCTTCACGTACTCAAGACTGCCGAACCGAAAGTGCCAAGGGCCGTAATATTGAACTGTAAGAAGGAACTCGTAAATAGTATATGCGAATTCATCTCGAACGTTCTCAACGGAAACGTCATGTTGTCAGTTTGTACCACGAGTAAATTTCGTAAGCACAGGGCCACACTCCGCAAGCTGGTCGACAAGCGAGGGCTTCTCTCTACCAACAAAACCTCATAGTTTAGCGGGCGGATTCCTACTACTACTGCTCAGCGCCGTTCTGTTCTCGATCGCCAGCCAAATCGTTTCCTCCTCGAAATAATATTACGTAAAATGTATCTCGTTTTGGCCGAAAAGTTTCCAGAGGCCAAAAAGAACTCTCCCCCTCTTGTTTCGACCGAAAAGATCCCAAAAAAGCCACCACATCCTCCTCCGTCGAAGAAGAATAAGAAGAAAAGAACAAGACGCGAAAAGCAACACCCCTACGACAGATGGGTTAAATTTCCTAAAAACATGGGTGAGACCGATATCACACGTAAGACGCGTATGAATGCGACTGCGGATTTCTACAGAAAGTCTTACCTGAACACGAATCCCCCCGTACTGAAAGTATCGTGAAGAAACAGCCGGTGCCATCGCGACGTTTCGGTGTCGGTACGCAGACGTAACCTGTAGCCATTCCGTCCATTTCAACGTTATACGAGAAGCCTAAGCCGAGGTTCACTTTCGAAGAAAAAAATCAGTGTCGACGACGACGATGATGGTGATGATGGTAATGATGTTTGTTTTGTCAAGGAAGGTGCACGCACGTTTGATAGGGAGAATGTCGGCCCCATAGCTAGTGCGTACATATTGCCATATCTCTACAACCGCCGCCGCTATCTCGACACTCGATACGATATCACAAAAGACGGTAGCTCGTTTAAGATAGGCGATTGCGCAGTGCTTGTAGATACCGATAGCGATATCAAAATTAAGGGAAAAGAATTTAGAGCTATTGACGCGCAAGAGTGAGGATCGAAAAAATTCGCGACAGACGATCTTAAAAAAAACTACCAGCCCCGCGCCAACATAGAGATAACGCGATGATCTAAATATCGTGACGTCATTGCTCCGCTCTTCCCGCATATCAGGCGAAGAGGTATCGAAACCGCGTTACGCCGCCGGTGGGCAATGTACTGGTAGCCACCGTTAGCAGATTCTACTATTATCCTGCCAAACCGACGGCGTTTTTGAGCCCGCTAGAGAAGCTAGACACACGCTTCACCGACCGATCAGGAAGCGTTTCGCGCGCAACCCCAAACGGTGAATAACGTGATGGACTTTTAGGAATTTGACCTGGTCGACGTCCAGACTCTCGGCAAATTTAACGCTAATTACAAATACATTTTACCCGTCATTGACGTATTTTCAAAATTTATACATTTGATCCCTCTGAGGTCAAAGTCAGGTACAGCCGTTGCGTCGTAATTTATGTCGATATTCGGGACTCAGTTTCCGTATGTGTCCTGTCTGGGTGCGAACAGATAAGGGCAAAGAATTTCTAAATAAACACTACTAAGAGATGTTGAAACGTGAGGACATTCATTTTCAGATGTGTAGGAATCACGACGTTAAATGTAGCGTCGTCGAACGCGCGCATCGAACGATAGGTTGTATAAATATTTCACCTACAAAAATATCTACAGATATATCGAAGTTCTCCCAAAATTTGTCAGGGCCTACAATGACACAGTTCTCTCTGCGACGGGCATGGCGCCGTCGCGAGTGACCGATTCGGACTTCCTCGCGATATGGAAGATGATGGAAGCCCGCAGACGTGGCGTTCGCGTCGCGAGGACCAAGTTTCGCCTAGGGCAACACGTGCGTATCAGCAAGGAGAAGATTAAGTTTGCCAAGAGCGCCGAGCAGAATTTTAGCACGCAGTTATTTCGGATCGCAAAGGTGATAGAGAGGCGTCCGCGAAACCTCTACGAATTTGGAAAATTTAAACGGGACGCCTATAGACGGTCAGTTCTATCAGCAGGAACTTACCCCGGTTGGCCTCACGAGACGTACCGTCTATAAAATGGATAAAATATTTGACAAGAGGGTCAAACGCTAGACCGATGGAGAGTTAATTTGAAAGACTTTCATTCCAGGATCCCCGAATCGAGCGTGAAAGATGTACGTTGATCCTAGACACTTTTACGTGACCTTGTTAAGTTACACCTCGAAGAATCTATATCCGGATAATACAATCGCCACATTTACGTGCGATTTGGCGCATCCCATAGAACTGGGTTCTTCCAACAATTTGGAAGTGGGGGTATGGAATTCTCCTAACCTCCGAACAATATGGGTACGTTTAAACACACGACAGTCGTGGGAGATAATACAGGCTTCATATATTGCGATCTGATATCGCCTCAGTATGTGGGTAGAGCCCTGATCCGTTGCATGAGAATGTTTATTTATCCGTCACTCTCGGGTGAACACGTGTTCGACAATTTCTACTATCTGCCCACGAAACGCGGACATTTAAAAGTATAAGGATAGAAATAATGCAATTGACGGACAAGCCGGTCGAATTTAAGAGTAGCACGACGCCTTCAAAAGTAGTCTTATATTTTCGTCGCGTTTCGACATGGTAATATCAAATAGCCTCGTCATCATCCCTGCCGTACATTTTGTTTATAGATCCTCTCGTGCGGTACCACCTTCACCAGGCGGGTCGCGGAAACAGCGACTGCGTAGGACCCATTTACGCGGCTCCGCCATTTCTTCAACGAAGCTACGGGATCGGTAGTTTTTTGGTAGGGCTATGGCCAGTTGTTAGATCAGTCCTCTGGAGCGGTGCCAAAACTTTGGCGCGAGATACGTTGCGCACCGGAGGCGATATCTTCACAGACATCACCAGATCAACTCACGAAGACCCTCGTATATATTCTCGCATCGCGAGAACGAGACGGCGCAAAATTTGATCGGTAAGTTGCGGGGACGAGGTCGCAAGCTCAAGGCACGAGGCGTCATGCGCAAAAAAAGGCGGGAAGAAACCGAGGCTTACAGAAAGAGATATCTTCTCCTAAGCGGCATGAGTCTGACTGTCGCCGCCAACCATATCTGTGTCTAAACCTATAAAGCGTATGTCGTCGAGACGACCGAGGTGGCGTACAAGCCTAGAGCCTCTGCGGGACAGCGATCTAGAATTCCTGATCCCCTCCGATAGTGACACGTACGTCGAACTAAACATAAAGCTCTGTATTCGAGGTTAACTGACCAAGGCTGACGTCACAAATTTGGACAATACCTATTTCACTGCAGTGACGTATAATTTTTTACAGTCCCTCTTCAGTCAATGTAGCATCGCCCTGAACGGCATGACTCTATACCTATTGATCATATTTCGAGACCCTATTGACGTACGGCTGTGATGCCGCAGCCACACATCTGACAAATGCGTTTTGGTATCTGGACGACGGTGAACTATTGCCCTGCGACCCTAGAGCCGCCGTCGCGAAAAACAAAGTTTTCATCACGCGATGGAACCGGATCAAGCAGAGCAAAGATGTCCAACTCTACGGCCGAATCCACAGCGACATATGTAACGTACCACTATATCTAGTCCCGGGTGTTCGAATGCAAATCAAACTCACGCAAGCCAAGCCGAGTTTGTACCTCATAAACAAAGATTCGGAAACAAAGACGGTCTTCAAGTTTCTCGACGACCAACTTTTGGTCAACCTCGTCAGACCCAGCCCGTCGCTCCTGTTGGCGCACAATATCGCACTCGAAAAAGTCGCTCACGCACGCTAAAATCTGGCCAGATTCGAAACGAAGTCTTTCACGTTTTCTGGCGTTGCACGATCGCTTTCCATAGACAACGCTGTGTTGGAAACCATCCCAAAACGACTCCTACTCACCATGGTGAAGAACACGGAATTTGTCGGCTCCGTGACGGCGAACCCGTATTTTTTCCACCACTAGGATCTGAGTTCTATCGCGCTAAAAAGAACGGCAAACAGATGCCGACCGAAGGTCTCTCTTTGGGCATGGATCACGAGAAGACGTCAGCCATGTTTTACCGAACGCTTTTTGATAGGTCGGGCATTCACAACTCGAACTCGGGCCTCCATATAACTCACGGCTTGTGTATAAGAGGCTATTTCATGCCACTCTTCGACTTGACGCCTGATCGATCCGCCTCTGAGGGACACACGTCACACCCTGATAATGGCAATATCAGAGTGGAATTGAAATTCAGCAAGCCTCTACCCGAAGACATTACGTGTATCGATTAATTTTGAATACGACAATTCCGTTCACGTAGATACCTCGCGAACGGTCACGACAGATTTTCGAAAAAAAAAATGTACACGACACAGTAATTGTGTTCGCTAATAGACGTGAGATCGTTCTTGGGATTCTTCCTCTCCGATATGTTGCCGCGCTTCGTCACGCAATCTGGAACAGTCAAATGAATGCCGATCCACCCACAGAGAAAGATTCACACTGGCTAGCCCTACATTTCCAACAAAAATCCTCCAGTGCCTACTTTTTCGATTAGTACGGTATCGTACCGCTCGTCCCTGACATAGCAGCCTTCATACGACGCAACTGTACCGTGTGGAATTAAAGAAGGAGAAAACTGCAGAGCCTGACGTGTAATGTCTGCGGCAAATATTGCTGTCTATTCGCCTTTTACATGGACCGGGGTTTCACCGTCAAACAATTAGTCGGGTTATTCGACGGTGCGTCAGCACACCGAGAGATCGTCCGAGCCTTCGCTTCGGAATTCCGGTCGCCGCGAGGTAGCGGCGGCGGAAAATGTAGCTCCAGCTTTCTATAAAAGGAAGGTAGTTATTCGTTGTTTCGTCATTCTCAGCTATATCAACCGCCGATATGGACGTTTTAATAGATTTCGAATTTTTGAAATGGCACCAGAATGAGATCGTGGCCAAAGAACTCTCTGTGGCCGTAAAAATTGTGGTCGACTCGTTCCGTTTCAGGAGCCCCTGTAGCATGACGTCACATGGCTCCGATGAAAACGGGCTCAATTTGGACGGCGGACACATAGCCTACCACGATCTGTACACGGGTGTGAGCGAGGCGGTAGCAGGGCTCGCCCTCAACTACTGCCATGGCGTTATGAAATGTAAATTTCTCACAGACCTAATGGGTCGCCCGATTCTTACCCTGCAGGATTTCAACTGTCCTCAGCCCACATCCTTCAATCATACACTCTGGTGCAGCCTGCCTTGTCACAAATTTCCAAACGGCGGTTTGGCAACCAAAACCGCGCATTCCCTCTAAGATTGGTTGATGTTCCACCTGCAGACGATATCTTATATAACGTGCCCTAAAGACATGACACGTCATACGGCCAAATTTGTTTCAGTTGCTTAAAACTGAACGAGCGGTAGGCTACTCGATTACTGTGTCCTCGACAATGTCTGCTAGAGGGCGTCGTCCAGACGCTACCGAAACATCGTCGTCGGAGACATCGACGCCTAAACGCGTCCGACCGCCAGAATTTGACACCTTCAACTTATTCGCCGAGGCACTCAATCTGATATTCTATCCTAAAAGGGTCCTACAGCGACGCCTCTTTTTCATCGACGAAGACAAGACCAAATACGTCTCGGCCGGTTTCTACCCCGCGCGAGATTATCAGCCCTTCGTGGAATTAGTATCATAAAGAAGAACGGCTCTACCATCCTCATTCTCGTTGATCGGCAGGTCAACAAGGTGGCGGAATGTCTGCCTAGGAGATGCGAGTCCATGTGCGGCAACAAGCAGTACGGGTGCAAGGAGGGCGACTTTAGACTGAACACGACGCGAAGCTACAGGATTGCCCGATTGTATCTCTATAAACAGAACATTAGCCTGAGACTCAGAGATTTGCAGTATCTCTCGAGAATGTTTCACGTCGTTGAAAATCAACATAATGTGTACACTCTCTCTCTCTCTCTGCCCGACGTTTTGGCATCTGTGACTGTGTCATTGACTTCGGTTAATTATGTCGAACCGGCTCCTAACGCCAGCAAACACATCATGTATTCACAACTCTTTGACGAACTCAAAACGACATTGTAAAAAGCATAAAAAATTATAAAACAGATACTTATTATTGTTTAACCGTTTGTACTTGCTTACACGTAGCAGCTTCTAACAAATTTTTCACTTCTAAACAAATGTTTCTCGATTATTACTAGTGTTCCAAAATTATTTAATTCATACCAGATAAAAAAGCGTATCACTTTATATTCACACGACGTGTGAAACCTACTTTCATTTCGAGTCGACGGCAATGGAATACAGAATTAATTCCGGGCCAGAGCGAAGCAGCACACTGCAAAGCGCCACGATTTCCTGTCAAGGACCTAAACATTTCATTTTCGCTACCAAATATTCGGAATTGAATTCATACGTGCTTTGGCCTCACGGTATGTATCCTCCCGAATCTTTGAGTACGGCCGGTTTCTACTACATAGGTATATAAATTACCACTATCCCTGTATCATTAGTAGAATCACTATCTTCGAGTCTACATACGATACTTTACTCACAGGTCTAGGTGTTGGGACAGTATGCTTTCACTGTGATGGAGGGTTAATAAATTGACGTCCTTCAGATGACGCGTGGAGGGAGCACGCACTCTGATTTCAGTATTGCGTCTACATTCGTTATATCAAGGGAGAAGAATTCTTACGCGAATGTCGGAGTTGTGTACACTCTTGTAATCACACTGCTCTAACCAGTTTTCCCGACTGTTGCTGCTGCTGTAAAGTCGCAGGCGAGTCGACACCTTCCCGACACCTCTTCAACGTAGACGTGTGTGTCTGTTTGTGTTTGATGTGCTGCAAGTGTATTTATCAAATTTGTTGCTCATACCTTTGAGCCATTCTTAGCATCCAAGAAGGAAGGAAACTGAATGGGAAATGCGGGGTTTTTTTTTTGCAAGGGGATGTAGCTTGCTTCAGATGCTAATAATGCCACAAAAATGTGACCACTAAATATAACATATACACCTACCCTGTAAACGGCAAAAGGAGCTTGATCCTGGACGAGCGAGTCGACACCTTCACTGCACCTCTTCAATGTAGATGTGTGTGTGTGATGTGCTGCAAAGTATGTACCAGATTTGGTGCTCAAACCTGTTAGGCGCGGTTAGCAACTGCGATCAAGTGAGAAGCAAACTACGGCGGGAGGGGGAAATGCGGGTATTTCTTTCTTTCTTGCGAAAAGATAAAGCTTGCTTCTCTCTCTCTCTCTCTCTCTCTCTCTCTCTTTGTGAAGATGCTAACCTCGGCTGAGAGGATGGACCACTGAATAAGACATATACACTTACACGGCAAACAGCTGACAGCTGGGCTAAGATCCTGGACACGTGTCACCCGAAACGAATTATTACCTTATTCATTTGTCATGTATGCTAGCTACAAAGTAATATTCTGGTTCTGCATACATGACAAAGAGACAAGATAGTACTTCGCTTACTCGTGTGAAGAACAGAGAGAGCAAGTTATGTAGTCTGATATTATTAAAAACATGTCAATAAAACATTTTTCATGGACGGCAAAGTACTTACCTACCAACACCGTCTTCAAATGCGTAAGTGCAACCTCTTTACTCTGATACCAAGTTACTGTCTCCTAATATTCAGTACGACAGTAGGTATCAAACAAAGAAGACGCGATCGTCCTTACAAAGATGGCAACTATTCGTTTCACTTAGCTTTTATAAAGCAATTGCGTAAAAATCAGCTTAACCTTCATCAAGCGTCGTGGAATGATTCAAATTAGATAATCCCTTCTTACATTAACGTGAGGAGCTTCGAGACACGTTCCACTAGCGAGTCTACCTCTACGTAGTGAATGTAACACTGTACTGTAACATGACCATTGCTCAAATTTGACCGTGTGGAATGATTCAAATTCGATAATCCCTTTTTACACTTCCATGATGAACTTCCATACAAATTCCAGTAGCGGGCATACCTCAATGTAGTACGTGTAAAACTGTATTATATCATTAGCCAGTGCATCTGGGCTACCCGCACTTCAGTCCTCCTCGCACTAAACTACAATTGGCGGAGGGAGGGCCACGGAGGATTCGTTAACCCGACTGTACTAGGGCACGCTACCAAACTGTAAGGGGTCGCCTGCAAAAACTCTTACGATGGTGAGGACCCTCGAAATCTATTCGAAAGTAACTCATTTTTTTTGTAATATGGACATTACTCTTGCTCCCATTACAACTGATCACGTGGTCTTACTTTGGCGTAGGGAGGGCGATGGTGGTACCTCGACCAGACTATGGGGCACCTTACCAGATTATAGGGTCAACTACCCTGAAGATGGCATCAAATTTTCTTGTCGAAAGCTGATACTTCTTAATATTGTAGGTTAAACCGCCCTGGATTCTACTTGTAACTGATACGACATTTGCAAGTTTTGTACAGATTGATTCAGGACCAAGGGTCAATGTTTTGGGAGCAGATAGTTTCGGTCATTGTGAGAAAAATATTTTATGTATCCATTTATCTAATTCAGAATGTTTACCGAGATAGAACTGTTTGAGTTTAAGGGAAAAAAACAATGTGAATGGTAATAAAGAGAAATTTCTTACTGTTAACGAGATTTTAAGTTTAATTTAATTTTTGAATGACATGTTCGTTACACAGAAATGACATCTCTAGCGGCTGTCATTAAATGTTCGAAAATCCCACCGTCAACCTCTGTGCTCATTGCAACTCGTGTGCGAAGATCGCGTGTTATTCGTCTGAGTTGATCTTCATGTTTCTTTATTCCGGCGGCAGCATCCTGAATGCTAGTGAGCAGTTTCTTTCATGTGTCCACCTTATTTTCTTTAACTTTGCTGTTCATCCAACCGCACAGACAGAAGTCTAACGGCGTTTGGTTTGGAGGTTTAGACAGCTGTATATCGGTAACTATTGGGAATGTGACATGTGTTCATAGAATTTTTTTGCACGTTGACCATCTCATCACCTCCCAAAATATCTACATTTGGATCACCCTGTGTACCCTCGCGAGCCGTGTTGCAGTATATTCAAGTCTTGTATGATGTTACGCCGTGCTGACTTGTAGTTACATACGTTTGGAGGAATCGTTGTGCCTTGTACCTTACGGGTGGGTGCATTGTAAATGTTCTGGCCGCACATTCAGACGCGAGATGATTCAAACACTGTTTGTGTGTGTGTGTGTGTGTCAGGGGGACACGTATGCCTGGTAATTTTCGTGTTTATATCGAGCGCTTACGTTTTAAAAAACGCAGAAGCTGTATTCGTTGTCAGCAAGGAGATTCATCTGGAAGTAAATGCTGAGAAAACTAAGTATATGGTCATGTTTCGAGGTAAGAATATAGGACAGAACAGCAACCCTTGAAAGGGTGGAAGGTGGAAGGCTTAACGAATCAAAATTGGACTCGTATAGAAATTAAAGCAGGTCGCAATCAGGGAATGCTTGCTATCATTCGGTGCAGAATCGTTTGTGTTCCGGTTTGCTATCCAAATGTAAAATATTAGAAATGTACTATCTCTGAATTGCTTGTTGTTTTGTATGGGTTGCGCACGTTGAGGGAGGAACGTAGGCTGAGGGTGGTGGAGAAAAGTGTGTTCAAGGGGATATTTGTGGCTAAGGGGTATGAGGTAAGATGAGAGTGGAGAAAACTACATAAAGAGGAGCTTAATGATCTGCACTGCTCAACAAATGTTCGGGTGATGAAATCGAGAAGAATGAGATGGGCGGGGCATGTAGCACGTATGGTGAGAGACGGGGTGGAAACAGGCTTTTGGTGGGTAAACCTACGGGAACGATGCCATTTGGATTTTCAAGAAGTGGGATGGGGAGCTGTGGCCTTTTTTGCTGTGACTCAGGATAGGTACAGGCTGTTGTGAATGCGGCATTGAACCTTCGGGTTCCATAAAATGCTAGGAATTTCTTGACTAGGGCAGGACTGGCCATTTGTCGACCATGTCTCACTGTAACTGAACTGTACCACTGGCAGTGGTGCTGTCGGTCTGACGTGGTGTTGACCTGAGACGTACGTACTTCTGACATTTCGTGCTCGCTTTCTGAGGCCACTGTTATCAGACCATAACTGCGAAGCTAAGGGACTCTGTGCCCTTCCATTTGAATACTCCAGTGCCCCTGAGCCAAATGAGGAACACACTTCTCTTTTATTTGTTTTGAAACGATTTTTGTCCTCCCGTCATTCGAGGTTTACCCTGGTAAATGGTAAACGTATACTGTAAGGGTGAAATAACGAAGAGTCGTAGTGGGGAGGAACCCCCTCATTCTTCTCTCCTCCCTAGGACAGTTTAATATACTGAAAATGCAGTTTCTACTGACCGCGCACTGTACCCGTCAGATGGAATAATTCACATTGTTTCGCGTCTTAATCTAATTCAGGATAGCGGCCATTTTAAGAGTACTTCACACTCTTGGTCACAGGGTGTGTCATGTAATAATGCTGAGTATCTTCACTGCACATCAATTTGAGCACCTAAACGCAAGTGTTGAATAACATCTGTACTTATATGACACAAACAATTGCACATATAACTGTGTAACAAGTTTTTGCTGCTCCTACATTCGATACAGAATAATTGTACAAAAATGTGTGATAAAATCCCTTGGTGTTAATTTTGATTTTCCTGCAATCCTCCGTATGATCGTAAAATATTAAATTATTGTTAAATTTCGCTAAAATAGTGTGTTTTGAGATTTTTTATTGTAGAGTTCATTCACTTCCTGTTACACAGACGCGGTGGTGTATAGAATAGGGGATTCTCTAATGCACGGGCATGGAACCCGTAATGTTTGTTTCCTAATTACGAATGTCGCTCCGAAGTTAATGCCTCCTCTTTTATTATGTTGGCCCACCATGTCACAGGCGGTTGGTGGTGATATGGCAGTAGAGGTTGAACCTTCCCGCCAATATTCAGTAAAATTTTGTTGCCGTGCGACATATAATAGCAAAGGGGCAGTCTGACAAAATGGTGTCTGTCGTGGAAGTGGGTATCAAGCAAAGGTGTGTAATTCAATTCCTCCATGCAGGAACAAATTGCACCCAATGACATTCATCGACTCTTGCTGAACGTTTACGGAGACCAAATAGTGGATGTTAGCACAGTGAAGCGGTGGGTGTTGCGTTTCAGCAGTGGCGACAGCGACGTGAGAAACAAGCCATGTTCCGGACGGCCATTCACAGCTGTCACCACGAAATGAAGTACGTCTAGATCAGCTCATCTGCGAGAATCGGCGGATTACGACTAGGATACTGTGTACGGAGCTGAATATCGGCTGCAGTGCGTTCGGAACGGTGGTGGCGACGGTGGAATATCGCAAATTTTGCGTCAGGGGTGTCCCACGAATGGTCACACTAGAACATAAAGAACACCTTATGCAAGTTTGTCAGGACCTGTTGGACCAATACGAGGCTGAAGGTGACATTTTTCTGGATCGCATCATTACCGGTGACGAGACGTGATGTCACCACTACGAGCCGGAGTCAAGACGACAGTCCATGGTGTGGCGACATGATTTCCCCATCGAAGAAAAAGTTCAAGACGCTGCCTTCAGCGGGTAAAGTGATATACTCTGTCTTTTTGTAGTACGGAAGGGATGATCCTTCTGGATTTCCTTGAACCCGGACAAACCATCAACTCTGACCGCTACATCGCGACGCTGATTTAGCTGAAGGAAGGCTCGAAGAGAAGACAACCTTTCTATTGCAATATATAACGCCAGGCCCCATGCCAGTTTGAAGATCGTGGTGCACATTGTCAAACTTGGCTGGACTGTCTTACCACACTCACCATATAGTCCGGATTCGGCACCTTGTGACTTCCATCTTTTCGGGCCGATGAAAGATGGACTGCTTGGGCAATATTTTCCTAGGTAAGGCGCCGTCGTACGAGGTGTAAAACAGTGGACCACCTCCGCTGGTACAGATTTTTACGAGCGCGGCACCCAGGCTCTTGTTCATCGCTGGCGAAAGTGCATAAACAATGGTGGCGACCATGTCGAAAAATAGTGGTTTGTAGGTATGAATTTGCCCTATCAGATAGTGTTATCGTGCTTTTTGTATCTGTTGTTGTTTCCATGGATATAAATAGGACGCATTATTTTCGGAGAGACCCTCGTATATTTATTTTCAGTTCTGTGTATTCTGTGTTTTTGTACTGTTTTGTTTCTCCTTTTTTTTATATACTTGTCTCTTTCCAATTTTTGTACAAGGTTACCGAATTTTGGCAACGCGTGGAGACCCAATTGCACGAAGTAAATATATTAAATGTAAAGTGTTTCCGTCAGGGGGCCGGTGTGGCCCAGAGGGTGGGTAGAAGTATAGCTCTACTCTTCCATGACCGCAACACTAGAAGGTGTGAGTGGTGAGCAGCACACCCCGGCTGTCTTCACCCCTTGGAAAGACCCGGTACCCATTTTACAGAAGACTGGGTGGGCCCCAGGGCCGGTCTGGACGGGTGCAGAAAATCTCGTCCCCACCGGCATTCGATCGAGGACAGTCCGGCCCGTAGTCAAAAGATAAATGACATACACCCACACACACACACACAGCGGGCTGTCACTACTTCGGTAGCTAAGCAATGTGCTACATGACGTCACAACTCAGCATATGTTTCTGATATTTAATGCCTTCAGAACGGAAATCCGGAATGAACACATCACCTGTAAGCTTTCTGTGCGTGGGGGGGAATGATTACACTCATCTATTCGTGGATATGGCCCTGTGATGGGCCCTCGTGAACAAGGCACTCAGCTATATATAAATATATTCCTTGGAATACATTTTAATATTATACTCGCCTCGCACAGAACGCTCGCAGGTGATCTGTTCATTCCGGTTTTACGTTCTCACGGAATTGAATGCCTGAAACACATGCTGTGTTGTGACGTAATGTAGCTCATTGCCTTGCTACCGAAGTTGTGACAGCCCGCTGTTTCAGTCGCTTGTTCTTTCCAGTTGATTACAGGGAAAACCCATTACGTTGAAGACTGCCCGGTTTCGTGTTCCTGAACACTAATCAAATATTTTTTGTCAGGATTAGCCACAAATGTGTAAGGATGTCGCCTTGTATTCTAAGTGACCATCCCATCTCAACCACCGTCAGAGAATCTTCTTTTTGTTTGGCCTCTGAGTGAGTTCGCATATCCCCTTTCGGTCTGGGAGCGAAAATCCACGCCTCGCGTTCGTTTTAGAGAGAAACTTTGATTGTGGTTTAGATTTATTCTTGGAATCTGTAATATCTGTGGTTGAATGTGACTGGCGGCCAAATATATGTAGATTCATTTTGTGGGCTCGTGGGCTGTGACACCTTTTTGTGTGGTACCAGGGATTCGGGGGAACAAAGTGCAATAAACTATGGGGGTCTACAGGATAATGCGTGTGTGCGAGGTACCGAGGGTCTGCGTGGAGGTAATGTGGAACCCACAGACTAGCGGAACTTCGCCTAAGACGAGGCTTCCTTTGCTCGTGGCGCGCTGCATTTGGATCATTACAAGTTCACAGCCGAGGGGGTTTCTTATATTGCACCGTGAATTGCACGCGAAGGCTTGATTCTCACGAGGAAGCGAGGTTGTCCAGGTCATATGGTTTTCCTATTGAATGGTTGGTAACATGTCTAAGTTCTGTGGTGTTGGTTCCCGGATTATGTAACAATATCCGCTCGGAACTCTTCGTGTTATAGTGCTCAACACGTCAGTGACTGGGCTCGATTGTCGGCAAGGGCTTAGATTTTTCTCTTCGCAGCGCGTCCGGACCCGGACACGCGGCCGTAAGTTATGCATAAGGAGTCTGCGAGTTTAAATATTTCTGCGGAGAAGGTTCGTGGAATTAGTCTGCGTTTACTGGGGTTGCGTGACATTATAGCTGAGAAGCTGCTTTTGGGCCCACCTAGTATCCTCTACAACAGCGTTTCTCGGACGGAGCCAGAGAGTTTTGCGTAAGGGGTCTGCGAGCTTAATTATGGGAACAGGATCCGTAGAATTACTGGAGCTTTGTGTGGCTTTCCCTATGAGCATCATTGCTATTCAGTGTGTGCAGAGAGGTATTGCCTGTGAGTGAATGGTCGGAATGTTAAAACATGCGTTGTGCCATATTTTACTCTTCCACATATCTGATTGGAGTTGTGCTCCCTTAATTACAGGGATAAGTGTAACTTGTGTCTTTGCCTTTAATAAGTTACATGTAATAAGCCATGTCCGTTGGCAGATAATTATCGCTCTATCAAGTAACGTTCTGATGCGTAAGGCCTGCTAGCATTGCTATCAAACGGTATGAAGTATACAAGACAAGTCTGCTGTCATATTACGTGCTTAATGACCAGGGGGGTTGGGCAGTCTGGTCCTATTTGCTCGTACTGCTCGCATTTTACACTGACAAATGACTGAAACCGTGCCAGTTTTCTCACCAAGATAAGAACACTGAACTACTTTGTACAGGTAGACGTCTTACGTATTGCTAGAGAGCAAACCTTTTTTTTGTTTGTTTGTTTTCCTTGTGCCAAAAACTGTTAGCCATAGTTTACAATTAGCTCTGAGTTGACTGGAATGTACAGCACGAGTGTGTTCCATTGGGGATGTTCATTAAAAGCAGAGATCTTTTGCGTTCGAGAGTTCGAAATGTGATCCAGATGATTTGTTGATGTCATGAATATATTTTGAGATTTCGCCTTGTGATTGAAAGGGCAATATGCTGTGCCGTACCATGAATGAAATTTGATACGACATTAAATTCATCCCGCGGAAAGCTGTTTTAAAAATTCCGTTTGAGTTTGTCGGTGAAGTAATGACTTGTGGTCTTCTAGGATATGACACTGTTTTGTCTGGTATATGTATTCCAGTATTTTCGGAGGAACACGCTGTCGCCATATTAATACCTTCTACCCGATAAATCTCATAGTCACAGATGTGCCTTCACAAGCAGGGATTATACAGTAGTGTCAGTAGTAGGTAGCTTTTCACCCTTTTTATAGGCCACGCAGGCCGTTAGGGTAAGTAGAGGTATAGCTGTACTCTTTTCTAGGACTTTCGGCACTAGATGGACGTGGGGGTTGCCCTAATTAATATCCTAATAGCGTAATAGATATGCAAATTATCTACTTGATATTCGTGCGTTCTATTTTGATTTGCAAATTATGTAATCACATACCGACTAGAATAACCTCTGAGATGTAAACAAATTACGTAGTATGTAAACAAATATGGCGGATAACCTAATTATGCTAGACAACTTGGCGTCTGCTATTATTTTGAATGTTTGTAAGAGCGCCATTTTTAAATTTGTTCTAACTAACTTTAAGTTCGCATTGGCGCTTTCCGCCATTTTCCAATATGTCTACCTGCGCGTTACTTTTAAATAAAACCTAACTTTAAAGTTGCCACTTTCCAATATGGTTACCAGCGCGGTACTTTTTAATTAAACCTAACTTTAAAGTCCACCATTTTACAATATGGCTACCTGCGCGCTAACTTTAAATTAAACTTTATATGATTTTTTCCTCGAAAAGATTTGGCTGAAGCGGTAAAATTCCGGACTCATAATTGAACTATTCTACACACAATTTACATTTTACAAACATATACAATGTAAGATTTTATTATTGTTTGTACACTTACATTAATTAATCAGCAGAGTGTGGTTCGGTAACCGACAGAAGTTTGCTTGCGGTGTGATTAAAAACCAGCAAATTTTTTTAAATAATCTGTTTACACTTTCAGTGACTTCTTTTTCTTAGAGGGATCCGGTAGAAAGCAAATTCGGTACTTTTATAAAAACATAGTGATTTTAAACTTGCGGGTCCGTCTATCACACATAATTTAAAAGGGCACTGAGGCTCTTTAAGCACACGATGAGTTTGTTTAGTACAATAGACGGTGGCACCAGGGTAATATTCGCATAAAGGACGTTCTGAACAACTTCGTGTGAACAACTTACAGTTC
>Ga0131853_10006556_pt1 | contig 21020 bp, 16 predicted proteins | sample TergutLab28metaG_FD_92764 | JGI IMG/M metagenome (GOLD analysis project Ga0131853, IMG submission 92764) | Labiotermes labralis P1 segment gut microbial communities from Petit-Saut dam, French Guiana - Lab288 P1 (version 2) (version 2) | ecosystem: Host-associated > Arthropoda: Insects >...
GACAGTTTAAAACAAACTACTGGAGTATGGGCGACAATGAACAGTACTCAAAGGAGGTGTTGATATGACATCTTTCTCTCTCTCTTTTCTTTCTGGTCACACTGCTCTCACACCTTATTACACTACTACTACTACTAATACTGCCTCTAGTACTACAACTGCTACTACTACTACTACTACTACTAGTACTACTACTACTACTACTACTACTGTTGCTGCTGCTGCTACTAAAATAATAATCATAATACGAAATACAGTAACTGCGGTAATCACTGGCATGCAGTATCGTGCCTCTTTAAACAAGGTCTTTGTCCACCATGTTGTTGTTACTGTTTGCAGGAAACCAACATCGTGAAGTTGGCATAGTCTCCAGGGGATAGTGTTCATAGTGTTCATACTGCATTTCCTGAAAATCAGTGCCTTCGTTCAGAAGTGGCAGGACACACCCGTGCACACACACAACATGCTCTTGTGAACCTATTCCCTTCCCCCCTCCCCTCCCCAAAATAAAGTAGACTGTAAGCGAGATGTGTGGACAGTACGTTACAAATTGTGTTGTTGAATTTTGACATCGTACTGAAAGGTGGTGTATCGAGATAAGAACGTACAGTATCTGCCTGCCCGATCTCTACTGTGTAGCTGTCATCTTGTCAATACTCAGTGTTTGTCTGGTCCGATGTTAAATCACGGGGGGCGACTATCCTGACGAGAATTGTTTTCATGTACTGGTGCTGCGCCACGCAAATGATTAGGCCCATTCAACAAACTCCTTGGAAAGGATCGGTCGTCAGCCGTCAGTATAATTGCGCCGTTTATCAGATCACACTGCTTGTTAAATAGTTAGCTACCGTAATGCTGCTTGGTACTCACTTAAATGAGCAAAACACCCAGTCATCATATTTTCGAGCACCGGTACCTTCCGAGACATGGATGATTTTATTTGACCGGTTGCTGGGATAACCCTGCAGTGTGCTGTGCGAGCAGATGGACCAGTTGATTTGTCTCACAGACCAACAGATGCAGTGTACCATCGGTTTTCGTGTAATAAACCAGTACTCTTGGAATATTTGCTTGTTCATCGAAAACGACACATGTATTTCATGCATGATGGGACACCACCTCATTTTCTTTGCTTTGTCAGCACATGAACCAGACTCTTGGTAGTCAGTGGATAGGACGTACCGACTGCGCGACCTCCTGTTTTCAACTCACTTGATATCTGGCTGACGAAACAATAAGGACTTTGGTGTACTGAGGGCCGATTAATGGCTTTGAAGTGGTACAGTAACGAGTATCGAATGCGTATCAGGAGATTCGAGTGAAACCAGGAATTTTTGAAAGAATACGCACTTCTGTGAGACGAGGAACTGACCGTTGTGTAGGCATGCATGGGAACAACACAGAGCACCTGTTGTGGAGAAGACACGAACACCACCTATATCTTGGCAGACATTGGTCTTGGGACATGTGGACCCGGACTTCGCGTTCATCTCAGTGAGTACTGCATACCCGTAAAGTCTGTAACCCTCTAACTCTGTCTGAATCTTTAAGGTGCATGTCCCGTTGTGTATTCTCTGTCTGAAGCTTACTTAATGTCAGCAGTTACTGTTATAATGTGTCTGTATGCGTTGTATCAAAGGTGTATCGTATTCTGAAGATAGTGTGGCTCGTGATTCGAATCTCTGCTGGTACAGCAAATCTCAACTAAGTATTTTTTGTGATGTCTGTCACTAAACTAAGGTAAAGTGATCCCGTTACAGGCCCGGTGTGGCCCAGAGGGTGGGTAGAGGTATGGCTCTACTCTTCCATGACCGCGGCACTAGAAGGGGATGAGTGATCAGCAGCACGCCCCGGCTGCACTTTACCCCCAGGAAAGACCCTGTACCCATTTTACAGGAGGCTGGTTGGGCCCCAGGGCCGGTCTGGACGGGCGGAAAATCTCGTCCCCACCGGGATTCGATCCCTGACCGTCCAGCTCGTAGTCAGTCGCTATACCGACTGAGCTACCCGGCCCACGATATGCCTCACTCCTCTGGGAAAATAACGAGGTACCTCAATATATCATCCAACATATACACTCCGTGATGCACCTGTGACACACCGTTTGTGACATACATCAACTGCTGCTTGTTTCGACACCGAGACCTCTCGGTGTCGAAACATGTAGCATTTGGTGTATGTCATAAATGGTGTGTCACGGAGGCCATATGTTGGATGATACATTAATGTAAAAACATGCACTGTATCATTAACATACATCTTTAAGTTAGGCCACGACCACTTCCTTCCATATTCTTCCCAAGTCGCTATTAATATTTACTATTATTAAGCCTACCGCGTGTATGGTCTTAGTTACTGGCTGCGTCGTTAAATAAGCTGATAATAAATTAATTAACTAGTATCAGGTATGGCGACCTGCTTTACGTGATTATCCTACACGGTGAAATAAACCAGAAAACAAAGCCTCTTTGGAAGCATGACAACTTATATCCTTCTTATTCTCGGGACCGTAGAAATTTAACGTTCATGTTGGTTCCGTTGTTGGCGGTTGTTACTGTACACTCCGATAGGGCTGACTTGTTTCTTCTTCAGCCGCAGTACCGGTAAGAAGGTGAGTGTGTCGCCCATGCATTACCGGCACAGGTGCATGATGCACAAAGTAGTATGGCGCGCGTTTCCCATGACCGCGTGGGGCCACACCAGTGGTTTTCTGCTGTAGTCGTGTTAAGGGGCTGTGTAGGTGGGACGTAGGTCTTCCGAAAAGTTTCTTTTTAAATATTTTGTAGTGTTTACCCTTACTGTAATCTGGTTACTCCAAAAGAATTGCTGGAACTATTTTTTGTTTTTACCTTCCAACAGCAGCTTCTTTGGTTTACTGTCAGGAATTTCAGCTTTGGCGGAATATTTTACTTAAAACATAGCTAAAAGAAAAGTGAATTTTCCTAAACATCATGATATGAAGTTTCACACGGCGCGTGGTGGTTTATTGCGGCAGGCGTGGCAAACACACGGCCCGCAGAGCTGCATGATGTGACCCGCTCAAGTTTTGATATTTGATCAGAGTTTTGCTGTACGTTTTTCTGCTTTGTAATTTACACATCATTTCATATCAATTATGAACTTTGAGACTGTTTAATTTTAGCATGTGTGATTATAAATTGCGTTCTAATAAATTAAAAAATAAAATGTTTTTGAAATGTGGGTTATTCGCTCAGTCAGTCAATATTAAAATAAGTATTTTAAAAATTCTGACATCCTGTTTTTATTGCATATTACACGCAGAGAATCCTGAAAAATTAAATGAAATGTATATTTACGCCCTTGCTTCTTACTACATTGAAAAACTTCACAAATGAGTAAGGATGGGGAATATGACATTATTTGTTGCGGCCCAAGATGTCAAGTTTGATTTTTGACTTTGGCTCACAACCTTTTTGGAGTTTTACAGGCCTTTATTAGTGGATGCATTATAAGTGGCCGAGTTCAACTCTCGTTCCGTTCCAGTCTCAGTTTACCCCACAGATTTATGCAGAAGTATATCGTGCTGCTTCCGCTACTGGCCACGTGGTTGTTGATTCAGCAAGTCAATAAAAATATTATTATCCTGAATATTGTCTCGTCTACTGTAGGCTATGCATATTTAATGAGGCCCACACGACGTTTCGGGAGTTTGTTCAGCGATCCACGCATTATGGATTTGTGGGGTCTGCCTGAGGTACCAATATACGACGTTTCGGAACTTGGGTATGCTGTTGACAAATCTGTTATTATAATGACAGCGAATTACCTGTAGACTGGAATAGAGTCGGCTCCCGTAAAGTCGTGAATACTAACTGTACCTCAGACAATGGACATTTTGACACGTAGTGCACGTAATTGTTGATCCGTTGTCACAAAGGTTTATAAAATCTCCACGCGATCCACGTCAGATTGAATATAAATGTCAGTTCCTGAATTAAAAAACACAACAGTGAGGGCCAGAGGCAGCATTGCCCGGAGTATACGAGTATAGTTCGGTTTGCAGCACATGTACCGCTGAAACAATTATAATAAATGCTTATTCGTAGAGTACATTGATGATTTTGGCATTAACTCAATGGAGCAGAGCCCTTCTTTGGAAGCTAGTAGTTCCTCACTTAGTCAAGAAATTACCCGCATTTTGTGGAAACCAGAAGTTCATTACCATGTTCACAAGAGACCGCCACTTGTATCTGTCTTGTACCTAATCCAATCCACGCCCTACCATCCTATTTGTTTGAGATATATTTTAATGTTATCCTCCCATCTGTTCCTAGCGTTGAATTACAATTATTAACCTTTCACGTATGTGCTAAATTGTAAAATATTCTTGTCTTTGGATGAATTCTTTTGGAAGTATTTGTACAAATATGACAAATCATACTAATGTGGAATTCGGACCCGAAGCTCCCCAAGCTGCAGTCTGTTGTTACACAGTTTGTTACTGTGAACTGGAGTTGTCAACCTTTGAAACAAACAAACAAACAAACATCTGTTTGGTAACAGTTGTAACGATTCTACCTCCACGAGTCGTACGAGCGTGTGAGTGGATGAACAGGTGTTCGGCGAACCGACCAACACCTGCCGCCATGTTCGAGAGCCTCCCCTGTCAACCGATACTGCGGCTGTTCGTTCTGCCTGGAATTCCCTTTCTCTCTGTCCCTTTTTTAATGTAAATCGGCCAGAATGGACCTGTTTTTCGAAATTTCTTCAGCACTTGACGATGTACAGGATTTTTCACGTCTTATGTAGCCTGAACCAGTTATGATTTGGTCGGATCTGATAAATAGGCGTACTTTTATAGTAAAGCCACTCATGAAGGTAAGTAGGTAATATATAAACCGTAAATGATAACACACTTCATAGTTCTTTAGTTTCAAACATAGAACATGTTCGGCCGCAATAGGCCATTATTAGGTATCAGTACCAAAAATAGGCCCACTTAGACAAAATTACGTTTTTGAAGTCATAAATAAACTAAAAGTGCCAGCACAGTGATCATGTACAGGGTGTCCTTAATATCTTGTTACCCCTGCAGAAATGTAATCGACGTCTCATTTCGTTTTCTACTGCCAGCTTAAGTGAACGGAACCATGAGTGATACGAGCAAATTACAAGACTGAACGGCGGGCCATTGTCAGTGTCTGGACACACGAAATTGCACAAACAGGGAAGACAATGAATCGGGTGCGTGACGATTCCCAGCAACGATTGGGCCAAGAAGCCGCTCCAAAACGGACTTCTGTGCAGTGGGAACATAACTCTTTGCAACAGGTGACAGAAAGGAATTGGAAGGTCATCAACCAGAGGGTGGCAGTGCGAATTGTTCAAAGAATCTCTTGCCATATTATCATTCAAATCGTCCGATAAAGGATGGGTCAGAAATAGGCCCACTGCTTGTGTCGTGTGTTGAACATTATGTTCACAGGGTAAGAGAGTAGTGCAGTTGTATGGGGAGCACCTTGTAGCATCAGTGTAAACGTTGCTGCAAGGGGGTAACAAGACATTGTGGCCAACCTGTACCATGCAACCGAATGCTATGTTCAAGGCCATACTAGCACACGGCCCAAGAGACGCCCACCCCCTAACGTAATGCTTTCAGTAACACGCTAGCTTGTGTTGCGAGCAGACGCACCGCTTTATCTGTATACACTGTTATTATTGTGCACAGTGCGCTCCGGAAACATGTAAGTAATGATGCGCTATTGCAATACTGCAAAATATTTGTGACGGATTATACGGAGTTACTAATTTTGCATTTTATTTAATGTAATTCAATATCGAATTATTAAAAAATTGGAAAATGTATTTTACAAGAAAACAGAGAACTTTATATACATGGGACCGTGCATGGTGAATCGAATTTAACTTCAACATAACCTAAATTATGTATATATATATATATATATATATATTTGTTATATATTTTAAATATTTTGTTGTACATAATTAAAAATACTGCTTTTAACCATCCACCAATATTTCATATACATATTCGACAAGGCTAGTAACATTCAATATAACCAATCTAGAATTTTAAATTATACATTAGTATTAATGACAGCGTACGTTACGCATTGCAGTTAACCAATACCAGAAGCTGCATTTACAGCTGTACGAGTTCCTGATGATGGGTGTCTACACCCGAAACATGTAGAGCTGTCTACAGAAATGAATAAACTGAATAAGTCGCATCTAGTTGGACAATTGTTAAATTAAAATACAGAACGTTGCAATAAGTCCAAGAACCCTAAGATGTGAGATTAATTTACAGTTTTACATAGTCACATATGTTGTTTCCATTTATCAGTAGGCGGTTATAATTTATTGGGTACAAATCTGCTGATCTTTAATTTCCAGAACAGCCGATATAACAACCACACGACGTAGGTACCACCCAGTATCACCAAGGATAATACAGTAGTGTTTAGCCTACAAACGGAAGGTTAAAACTAGCTTGCATAAGGATTACGCTTTTTAATTGTTAATTTTAATGTAATAAGTTACATATTTTTAAATTCAGCTGCAGTTATTTAAGGGTAAATTACATCGGAAACTTTACTACTTTGTAAAAACGTAACCTTCCTGTGTAAAAGAATGAGTTTTCGTTCGTAATACAGATCTAGTGTTTATATACGTGCGATTTTCTCTGAATATTTTTGTTGTTGTTACGTGATGATGGCCCTGGTGGCCAAAACATGTTGTGTGTCTGCACTTAAAATCATATGTGCCAACCATTGGCTCATATGATTGTAATTCTAAATATACCTTTGCATTGGTGTTAGATAATTTTGTATTTTTATAATTTCATAATTTCGTTTGATTCTTTTAATGTATCTAGCCTTTGTATTTTATATACCCTATGATGGCCACAAAGTTGGCCGAAATGTGTGGGTGTTCATTGTATATATAAATGAATTTTAGTGTACATATGTGCATTTGTTAGTGTCGTTACTGAGAATAGTGCAATAGATACAAATAATTATTAGTAGAATGTGAGGACGTGGAGTTAGACTGACATAGATCAGAATATGGTCCGGCGGGGGTGTTTGTGGACACGACAGTGAACCTTCGGGTTCTGTAAAATGTGGTGAAGTTTCTCGGGCAACCAAGTGATATCAGTCTCTCAAGTAGGATTCTGCTCCACAAAATCTGTTTCCTTCGCGAGGTATAGAGGTTAGGTTTCCTGATAGTGGTATTTGCGCACAGACTAAATATTTGTATGCTGCTGAAGAACGAATATTGAACTCCGTATCTTATAGCGAAGAGCACCGTAATTTATGCGGATCACCAGATTTCCTTAGGATAGTTCCAAAATAATTACCAACAAGATGACACTTATGGACTATCCTTTATTTCACGGTTAGTCGTCCTTCACTCTACATGTTTCGATCTTGAGGGAGCTCATCATCAGGAGTTCACTTTTTTTCTGTACAGGCAGTCTCTGGCATAGTGTGTAATCATTTGCTGTATTCACCCGTTCTCCCACGTGTTCTGTTCCCGACAGTCGGGAAACATGTAGAGTGAAGGACGACTAACCGTGAAATAAAGGATAGTCCATAAGTGTCATCTTGTTGGTAATTATTTTGGAACAATTACAATGATGCACGGAACAATGAACGTAAAATTTCTTAGGATAATTATTTGTTGACCTTATTTTTCCACGCGTATGTCTTATATTCTTAATCGTGATTCTCTCTTCTTTGTAGGTAAGCCTTCCTGACTGCATATTACACTGTTCGTTGAGTTGTAATTTGGAGTGGAACGTCTGGTAAGTGTGGATTGGCAGCCTGCTTGCTCAAGTAACCTTGCACGAAGTGTCGCTTTGCATGGTGATTTTATTTTGCAGATGTAGACAGTGACAGTGAAATGCATACATTCCGTCTTTACTGCTGCCACTCACACATAAATTTCCTTGGTTTGTGTAATTTATACATGCATGTTGCTGCTACGATGTAGTTGCAGACCTTATTTTGTGTTTATATTCCTAGAGTCAGTGAAATATTTATTTTGTAATTTGAGTGAAAGAAAATGTTTCATGCCCGCCTTTCTGTCAAACTTTCCTCGCTAGTAAGCCATTCCTTCCTTGGGTACTTCTAGTGAAATTAGCCACGTCCTTGCCATACGAGGGGCTTAAACATAATATTCACTCGCTATTCCACTGCGTCCCTTTGATGGAGGAGTTGTAAGTGATGCACAATATGACTTGTTTTGTGAACTTACTACCGCCCTGTGTGAACTGATCAGGCCCAGCACTGTAGTAGGGTCTCCTTGGCATAACTGCCTCGTCAAAATGGCGACCCACGACCTTTCTGCAATTTCCGATTCAATTGCAGATCGAATGTCACGGTCGAGTGCCTTAGTAATCGTGCTGATTCGATGAGGCCCTGGTTAAAATCTCGACCCTGGGAACAACTATTCTGATTGAAATTTTCTTGTCCTTTCGTAGACCCTCCAGGCAAATGTCAGGATAGAGATTTCCTTAGATGACACCACGACATCGTCTTCCACAGCTTTCAGTTCCAATACCCAATAATGCTTTTGCCGTTGGATGCAGTGTAACGAGTGATATCAAGAAACCGAGAAACTGGGCTTATCATCTTTGTCGTTGAATCCCATCCGCCATCTGCTAGTCTGAACAATGGACTTGCTTTTAGCGACATTAATAATGTTTGTACCTAAATTATCCGTGATTAAATGCTTTATTGTCCAACTAATGCACTCAAATATATAAAAACTTTAAATTGTTAAAAACCAACTAAACTCATAAAAGCCGCTCCAGCATGTTTCGGTTCACGCAGGAACCATCGTCAGGGAGCTACAACCAGTGCTTAGCTAAAATTACAAGTCTAGTTCAACAGTGCGCGTCGGTGCTGACGTTGTCAGTGTTATGGCGGCATATGGCGCCATAACACTGACGTCATTGATGCACGGTGTAACCTTGAAGATTAACCGTGATTAGTTTTTCAATTTAAAAGTTGCCTGGAGCAGCAGATACATGTACACAGGAATCTTGATCCTCAGTTTGGTAATTTAGCTGCAGCTGTTACCGCCCGTAAGTCAGATAGCCCTATAGCCTAGACTCATCACCTCTCTTGTACGAGAACTGTAGTGCAACTTGGTAATGGGGTTTAAGTTAGTCATTCTAAGAAACAAGGATGAAAGTTCAATTCAAGTTGGTTCCTGATTTGCTTTACCTTGCCTTGAAAGTACATCCATAAACATGCTATAAAGTGAACTCCTTGGAGAAAACTTTGTAAAGTAAATCATTTGTTGTATACTTTAAGATATGATAGTGTGCGCAGTCTGCAGCATTTAGAAGTACGTGTTATGTAACTTTGAGTAACGAGTGTCCGTGGTGTGGCGGTAAGGATTTGAACTCCTTCAAACGCTTAAAAAGAGGGAGGTGTGGGTTGTGGGGTGGGCAGCAGAAGTGTGGAAGGAGCAATACAAGATATTGCCTTTATTACTGGGAAACTGGCAGAAGAGTATGTGGTTCTGAAGGGTCCCAGGAACGGCCGCTCGTCCTTCTGATAAAAGTGGGTTAGAGACAGGGTATTGCTTGTGGAACCGAAGAAGACACCAGATGAAGGTGAATACCAGAGGCTGTGCTCGAAACATGTAGAGGCATGAAATAAACTTATTGTAAAACAAAAATTTTGTGTATCAAGTTGATTAATTACCGAGATAAATATATTGAGATGCACTGTCAGCATAACGTCAAAAAAATGAGTGTCAAGTAACGTTTGCGCCACCCTGTGTAGCAGGTAACAGAGCTGTTTGACGGACATTTTGGTGATAATTATACACGATTTGGTGGAAGTCATGTTATCCAAAAGATTTTTAAAAAAGTTTAAGTAAGATTTAAATTTATCAGTAAAGACAGACTGAGCCTTTTCTTGTGCTGCAATGAAGTTGTTTACCAAGTAGATGTACATGACGTAACACAGGATTGTCATGACGACATTCGTACTGCATGACGTGTTCAGTGTAGCGCTGTGAGACCGGAAGTGTTCCTATTTGAGGTTAATTCCACGCAAGACAGAATGGTTCGTCTGACGTCTTGATTGAATTAGTTCGTTGTACTTTTTTATGCTGTTTAAATTCATTTATGTATGGTCAGTAGTTTGAAAGTTACGCCTGTAACTGCCGGGCCCGTAACATAAACAGTGTCGGATAGTATATGTAGCGTTAAGCACGTTTGCACTGTGCAAATTAAATGGAGTGCAGCAGTGCAATGGGGATTATAGTTGGGGCTGGCCAAACAGTGTTTGAAATAACGCGTATGGTGTTTTCTTTGGTAAACTACGTTGTAAGTAAAAGTCGTAGGATTCTGGATCTATGTTATATTCAATTATGGCAATCGATATTTACCTGGACGGGAATAAGTAATGTATGTGCGTAGATGTGTACCGGAATTGTGCACTTGGCTTAGCGACTAGCTGCGGGCTGGATGCTACGGGGATCGAATCCCAGAAGGGGCGAGAATTTCCGCACCCGTCAAGACGGACACTGGAGCCCATCCAGTCCCTTGTACAATGCGTACCGGGTCTCTTTGCCGGGCTTAAAGCGGCCGGGGTGTGGCGTTGCTCACCCACATCCCATCTGGTACGGAGGTTAAAGAAAGAGTAAAGTTATACCTCTGCTCCTCGTCTGCGCTTTCATGGTCCCTCTTATCTACGTACGTGCGTGATAAGGCAGCATTTAGCTGCATGTGCCTCCCTTTGGAACACCTATCAAAATTTCTCTTTTCGTCCTTCTGTCTGTAGGAATGAAAGAATTCGGTAAATTTTAAGCCGGTTTAAGTGATATTTGATATTGAACTCCAGAAATCTGTCTATATATTAAACCAAAAGAGCAAAGACTACAACCTCAAAATATCTACGGACGAAACTAAAATTATGGCTTTTAAAGGAAAACACTTAGTGCGTTCTAAAATAGAAATAGACGGATCAATATTAAAACAAGTGAGAATTTAATTGTTTAGGATGCGAACTGAGTTTAGACGGTGAACCAGATTTTTACAAAAAAAAAATAAACAGATTTCAAGGAATATGCGGCACAATTAGGAAACACTTAAAGAAAACCCGTACAAATACCCAAATGAAATTCTATAAAGTTGTAGCTAGACCATCACTACTGTATGGCAGCGAAACATGGGTAACCACGAAGAGAGACATGACTCGCCTAGAAGCTGCAGAAATGCGCTTTGTAAGAAGTGTTAACGGGATACACAAGGCAGGATAAAATAAGAAGCGAAGTCATAAGAAAAGAACTAGAGATGTCTGGAATACAAGACGTGAGACTCAAATACAAACAAAACTGGATCAACCACCTTGAAAGAATGGACAACACCAAACTCCCGAAACACGCCCTCAAATACAAACCTCGAGGAAGGAGAGATCGTGGACGCCACAGGAAACGATGGCAATGCGTCGATGCCGTAACAGGCCAAACGACCTAATCCATGGAGGAAGATGATGATGATATTGAATTGAGCCTAACTCAACCGTTTTCTGTTTCATAATGTTGGACGTAATTGCAAATTTTAATATCAGTTCACAAATTTCCCTTCCTTAGATGATTGATTCATTGTGAGTGCATTTGATCTGTTTCAATACAAGGCCGATCATTAAGTTTCTTAGTTGGAACTACTGAAGAAGCATTTCGTAGAATTGATAGCGTAATAGAGAGCATGAAGGGGTGGGACATTTTATGGTGACAATTTCCCGGTCATGATGACTCAGTCACCCGAGAAAATGACTGTCCTATCGCCTTTCCCGTGTCAGTACATCAATCGATAGTCAGTCCAAGTCTGTCAGGAATGAAGTAAGTCTACGCAACGTTTATATCTGGAATGATGGGACACATGTTCCCGTAAGAGTACACATTAATGTACTTTTTAACCCCCCCTCACCATTTATGGGCGTGCGGTTGTCACTTCTGTATAGTAACTAGTAAAACCAATTTAATGGAGCAACTGTTCCCCTGTCCCACTTTGTTGAGAAAATAGTGCCCGTTTTATTTCCAGCAAAATTTACGATGGGTACTTTACAACCAGTTTTCATCTTAAAAGGCACTGACGCACTAGTGCTGTCTCAGAACTCAATAGTCCATGGAGCGGAGTCCTTCCTGAGAAGTTAACCGGTTCTCAGCTAGTCGAGAAATTCCTCGCATTTTATGGAACCTGAAGGTTCATTACCGCGTTTTCAAGTGCCCGCCGCTTGTCCCTGTCCTGAGCCAGATCAATCAAGTCCATCCCCTCCTCCCCCAATCCCACCTCCTGAAGATCCATCTTACTGCTATCCTCCCATTTGCGCCTGGGTCTTCCCAGTGGTTTCTCTCCCTCAGGTTTCCCACCAAAACCCTGTATTCACTTCTCATCTCACCCATACATGCTACATGCCCGCCCATCTTATTCTTCTCGTTTTGATTACCCGGATAATATTTGGTGAGGAGTACAAGGCATTAAGCTCCTCATTATGTAATTTTCTCCACTCCCCTGTTACGTCTTCCCTCTTAGGCTCAAATATTCCCCTCAGAACCCTATTCTCAAACACCCTCAACTAGCTCATTGTGAGCGACCATGTTTCACACCCACACAGAACAACAGGCAAAATTATAGTTCTGTATATCTTAGTCTTTATATTTTGGATAGCAAACTGGAAGAAAAAAGATTCTGCACTGAATGATAGCAAGCATTCCCTGACCTCAGTCTGCACTTAATTTCTTCCTCAATAGAATTTTGATTCGTTAAGGTTCCCAAATATTTGAACTCTTCCACCCTTTCAAAGGACTCTTTATCTGTCTTTATATTGTGACTTCGTCCCACCTTCTGATTTGGAGCCGTGACCATGCACTTAGTTTTATCGGCATTTACTTCTAGACAATCTTCTTGCTAGCACCTACCAAAGCTTCTGTGTTTTAAGAACTTTATGTTGCAGTCTTTTCATTCACGATCTGTATATTGTTACTTGTAGGGTGTTATCGTAAAGGTCAATAGAAAGTAATTAGGAAACTGTGAGTGGAATGACAACCATTCACCGAAAGATGGGAGTGAAACCAACATTAGAAACATCATGTCAGATATACCTCAGACACTTTACGTTCTTCTCAATTGTGGTATTGCTGTCAAGGTTTGAAAACTGTTCCCGTGAAGGGACTGTTAGGGTCACGAACTTATTACCCGGATGATGTGCCACGACCTTTTACTGAACTGTGTTCTTTGGAATATTGAAGTTCCGCTTTTGTAAGTTCTTTTGACCATTACAGATATTAATTACACATACTGCCGTCTAATATTTAGTTAGCAGTCTTCATGGCTTCTTACTTCTTGGTGTCTTTAGTTTTTTGGTGTGCGTGAAACGCTGTTTCTTTCCCCAATTCCTGTTGACCTACCTCACTGGAACGGCAGTGGCTAGCTGCCATCAGTTTGAGCTGCACGACGAATCTGCAGTGTAGCTGGTATTCGAGCATATTTACTTGTCGTTTGAGGCAGAGGTGCACATATTTACCCAGAGAAATCTAGACGTTACCTTCAAATTCTTGACGTCAGAAAGGTGAAATGAAGCAATTTTCATAACGAGACCTACAATTCCGGAGTGACCTGTAACACCCTCACTGTCTGGCGCTTTATATTTTGTGCTTGTACAGTGGTAGGCATTTTTGTGTGTAGGCGGGAAACTGCAATAATGTTGCTGAAAGTATTAGGCGAAATATCATGCCGCTGGGGAGACTAGCGTCCCGGGATTTGTGCACACCTGACCTTAGGATCATTTTGCAAGAAGGCCTGCTCTGGAGAGAGTCGTAGCCAGTTTACTTTTTAAAACAAAGTGGTCAACCCCAGACTCTTGTCATCACCACTTGATGAAACAGTTCCGTGTTGACCCACAGTTTTGTGCAGCAGTCATGTGTTTATATTATATTCTTGGCTTTTCTCCCTCTGCCCTCCTCAGTAAATAAATTATAATGTGAGGCGAGTTACTAGCGTGCAGATATACATATATATTTATATAGACCCATTTATTAATCGTCCAGACGGTCTCTGTGGCCCAGTGGGTACTGGTGTTCTATCCAAGGGATAAAGCGGCCAGGAAGTGAAGACCACTCACCCCGCTCTAGCGCCGAAGTTAAGAATGAGCGGATCAGTATGTGTACTTCCCCTGGACAGGGGCAACTCTACCTTTACGTCTGTTATTTGTTAATTACGTCTTTTCTTATTGGAGAACAGAAATGTTCTATACGCGTGTCGGGCAAGGCCTACGTAAAACTACAAAGACAACGCTGGTTTTGTTCGATGTTATTGTAACGATTAATAGCATACAGAGGCTAATAATCCAAGCTTTACTTAGTGCTCTGGTTCGATGAACGTGACATGGATACAAATGGTCTCCTCAGGTGATAACTCCTCCTCCAAGATTACATGTACTATAAAAAGTTGTATTATATCCTTTTGCTGACCATAATGGTTAAAAAGTCGTTATTTGACTACAAGAAATATTTAAAGGTCAACGACCAAGAAAAGTATGCATTGTATGCACGGTCCCTTCTTGTGAAACTGCTTTTGACTGAAAAGTTAGTTGGTGTTTGGAAAGGAAAGAAGATTTATTTACTTAGTTTCATTATAGCATCATTGAGACATGTTATTGTGCTTCAGAGCTGTAATGATTTTGAACACGATGTAAAGAGAATGACGTATTTGATAGCCCAACTACATAGGAAGGTATCTGGTAACTAATTAAGAGCATGAATTATTAATTTTAATTAGTACGTTCCAAAACGGAGACCGTCTAGGACTTGTTCTCAGATTACACTCGCAATCAATATGAAACTTGATACTCTGTGAACACAGTCACTCCAGGGATTATTCCATACTGGGGGAGTGCTGGAACTCAACCGGCTGTATCTTTCAATTGAAAGCACACGTGATCTGTGGTCAGCTTCACTTCCTCACTTCTTATGCTGAACGTTTTGTGAAGATAAAATTAGAGGGACAGTCATTTTTTTGACATCATCGTGCCACCCTAAGTTACTTGTTGTTTGAGGAGACTGACAGTTTGTAGTAAACTTATTTGCATTTCTCTAGTAATGAAGCAGTAAATGGAGCAGTCATACGTTCTGCAAATTGACAGGAAAGAGTGTAAGGAAGACAAATTTGAAATGTAGTAGTGGATAGGGTTACTTTCATTGCCTGTTTCGTTTTGTTTTATAAGGTCAATTTATGTAATTATACATACTGGTTTACTTTTTTGCCTCTGCTCTGAGTCATTTTGTTATACGTCGTTTTGAAGTCAGCGGATTTGTCTGTATTATTTGCCGCAGGAGCGTTGTGTGCCCCTTGATATGGATCCCGGTAGCAGTACGCCGACTGGTTGGAAGCTTGTAGCTCTCTTTTGAATAGTTACACTATTTCTAACGTTAAATGCAACTGACACAGTTACAGCTGTGAACATTAAATGCAAATATGTCTATTTAATTCTGACGTTTTGCTGACCGTGCATCTCAGTATATTTATCTCAGCAATTAACCAACTTGATGCACAAAATTTTTGTTTTATAGTAAGTTTATTTCGTGCCTCTACATGTTTCGATCACATGTGCTCATCATCAGGAGTTCAAAATTGCATTACACAGCCTCTGGTATCATCACACCTATAGGTAGAGGCATGAAATAAACTTAATTGTAATACAAAAATTTTGTGCATCAAGTTGGTTAATTACTGAGATAAATGTCTATTTAATTTTCATTCTTGCTAATGTTTCCGAAATCTTTGATTTCGTACAATTATCCCTTCCCACAAAGGAGCTCTGAACTCCAAAGAATCTGCAAAGAAATCTGGTTGTGAAAAACTGTCTTGTTGCAAGCGACACTGCCTAGTCTGCGGATGTTTCAGATGTACCTGCTGCTTCTATCTTCATGACCCGTTTAAAAGTACTGAAAATTGTGTCAGTCGACTCAACCTCAGTAAGTTGGATGAAGCGGTAGCGATTCTGTTTTATATGTCGGGAGTTGCCATTTCGGATGTCGGTTGGTGCACCGACCTGCCTATCCTGACCAAAATTTTTTGTGGTTTTTGCCAGCTCCTTAGGCCTGGTTACTTCAATTAGGCCAAAACCGCTTCCTTGCACAGCCTTTCCAAATCTTAGTCCACTAATCCTACCATCGTGACGCAGTTTGATTTACTGACAGCGCTCATACGTACACCGTAAATAATAAGTAAACAAAGCTGTTGTGCTTTTGCCTCACTCTTTTTGAAGGGCCACATATCAGACTGTAAGCTGATAGCTTTCCTCGAAGAACTTTTTAACAGTTTCTTCTATCGAAAGAACTTTGCAAAGTTATTCACCTAGTTTTTGACGTTCAGATGACCGCGCATCGTGATAAATTCTTATATTAAAACCAACTAGATGCACTGATTTCTCAGATTTATTTTTGGATTAAAACTACATGTTTCGGACAGTTCCCCTGTCCATCATCCGGAGTTTTTCACTGTACACATAGCAATGGTGTATGTCGTACAGGTTTGCTGATAGCTTGCGAGCAGGATCATGATGAAACTCCGTCTTGATTCTGTTCACAAGCTGTCAGCAAACCTGTATGACATACCATTCCTGTGTGTACAGTGAAAAACTCCTGATGATGGATAGAGGAACTGTCCGAAACATGTAGAGTTATGTTAACGACCGAACAAGAAGTAAAGGGTTTATTTATTTCCGTGTTAATTGCAGGGTCTTGGTTTCAGGCTCGTAATATTCCAAAGGTATATATTTTAATATGGCGCCGAACGCAGACGATTAACCTAAAGTTACCTTGACCGGAGTAAGGGACTTAAAATTTTTAAATTTTTAAAATCCTGTCCTCTTCACTTCTACATTCCAATCGATGTAGAGTTCTAGATTTGGTTGCACAGTACCTTTTTGCAAAAAAGTACATTTATCGTGTCTTGAGTCTCAACATTGACTTTCCGGACGTAAGAAGAGTGAGGTGGATCGTCGTGTAACTACCGCAGAGCTGAACGTGATTGGATTTGCTCTTAGATATAATCAGCTGTTTTATTGGTAGTTCGTGTTTGACATACAACTGAAGTGAATGAAGAAAGGCTTACGTCTAATGAGCAAACAGAGTGAAAATGTGGTATTTAGTAATGTTAGGCGAAAGTCGTGTGGGACTTCTTCACACAGTGTCTGGGTTAGAAACGTTTTAATGCAAAATCAATTCCTGCTGAGAAAGTTCACTTTTCTGGTGCGTGAATTCGTGTGGTTTTGTAGATGGGTGGAGACGTGGAAGAAGGTGCGTCTTGTATCTTCACAGAAAACCTGACCAATCCATAAGTTACAAATTATACTAACAGTATTCCAAAATCATGTGAGGTGCTGACATAAATGTTAGACCTTTCATGGTAGTTCAATCGAATATCTTTAGGGGAACATAGCCTTCTCCCGTTTCATATTATTGTAGGCATTTTTACGTGTGTTGGGTCGGAACAGTTGGTTAATTTTAAATCGTGGTCATTACTTCGAATAGAAGGATTATCGACGTAAAAGTAAAGGAGTGAGGCTGTGAGTTCAGAGTATTACATGACTACACTTCACTTCTCCTTGATGCCAGAACAATGATGTTAGTTCGTTTAGAACTACGTATTGTTAAAAATAAGTGTGAAAAGTAGGCAGTCGGGCATGGTTAACGGTGCAGCAGCAGCAGCATGGCAACCTATGCAACAAAAACAAGTTGCTCAACTCTTGAAGAAGCAAAGTAGTTGTAGGTTTGTGGGTCTCTGCTGTCTTGCGTCTTCTTCGCTCTTGTAGTGAAGATGCTTATGTATCAAACAACAAGAACCGGATTCCTGAGGCAAGGTTAGGAGGTTTGTTTGTTAGAAATATCTATAAGAAAGATGGTATCCTATATAGTCGTCGTTGTAATAGCTTTCCATTGTATAGTGGCCTCTTTTATCTTGGCGAGATAATTACTAGTGGAATGGGCTTTAAGAGGGGAGAGGAGGAGGGGAGACTTGTATGATATATGTTTAATTTGTTCGTACTCTTTCCGAAACGATAAAAGGAACTGTGTGTACATACAAGTAAGTACAATTAAATTATGCTGTAATTACAGTGTAACGGTAAATTGTAGTGAATAATGTGAATAATAATAATAATAATACTGTTCTACGATGTTGTCGGCCATGAAAATTTAGAAATGGTGTTCCAGGTAAGAACATATTTGAAACAAAAACATTTCATAGGGGTTAATGTTCAAGGATTTTATGAGTAAACGCTTAGAAAATCTCGTACAATTCTTTTTGAAATGTTGCCAGTTTAGTTTAGGCTAGTAGCGTTTCTGGACTTCAGTGTTAAATGATCACTCTTGCTTCGTGCATCAGTGGTCTGAGGTTCGATCTCAACCTGAATATGGGCTACGCCGATTGAATTCTTCCTGTGGTTTCCCCCATTCTCTCCAGTAATTCCTTTGATAGTCCTTTAAAATAGGCCACGAAATCTTCGCTCCATATTCTTCCCAGTCCTTTCTTCTTCACTGTTTTGATTGCTGTGTATTTGCGCTTGTAAGAACACGATATAGGAGGTTAGTAGTTTCGGGTTGCATGCTCAAGCTTGAGCCTGCAACCCGGACACTACTCCAGCCTAACTGCACCTAAACTCCAACCTACAGCAAATCAAGAACGAAACGACCAATATAGTAATCAATATCGTAGTTGCGAGCGCCTGATGATGGGCATAGTAGTGCCCGAAACATGTTGAGCCTATAAGAAGTACAATAAAATAACAAGTGGCATCCAGTTGGTTTTTTATTCTACGGTTATCACAATGATGCACGGTCCAATAAACATCCGAACAAGCACACGCCTACCGTTATATAAATCAGTGACCATGTGAACTGTACTGTACATCACAGAACGTTGGAAATCAGCAAGTAACGAAAGAGCAAAAACTGAAGAAATGAAATTTTTTACAGGATATACGCGATAAGGCCGTAAGGGAGGTACGAGAGAACGCCTCCACCAATAATCTCATAACTGCGCAGACACAAAAGTCTTAGGGTGGGTCCACACTTGTAACGTTACCGCGTATCGTAACACCGTTACGTTGCGAGTGACTCACATGATACGCAGTTACGAGCTGAACTTTCATCCCGTGCCTCACGGCGTAACAGTATCCTGCGAGCGTTATTACACCGTGGGGTTCCCAGTTTGTTACGGGAGCCCGGGCGATGTCTTTGCAGCTAGCAGCTGCTTCGTACATTCACGTATATACATTAGGGTTTAAAGAAAAAGAGAAAAGAGCGGCGGTGGTGGCAAAGGCATCTGTACACAAGTAGGGAAGTGTACAGCGGTTCAAGTTTGCTGGCAGACTTGAATTTTCAGCCGGTCAGTGGGTTATATAAGAATTTCACCAGAATGTCTCCCAGTGAATTTGAATTTTTAATTAATTTGATTGGAGAAAAAATCTCAAAAAAGGTCACAGTGTTCAGGAAAGCCATTTCTGTTCAAGAAAGGTTGGCACTGACGCTACGTTTCTTGGCAAGTGGTGATTCGTACGTTAGCCTGCAATACCTCTTCAAAATTTCCAATCAAGCAATCAGCTGTATCGTGCCGGGAGTATGTGAAGCTCTTGTTGAAAAATTGAAGGATTACATACAGGTAAGACAAATATTATTGTTTGTGGTTTATGAAAGAAGTTTAAAATTAGATTGTAATCAGAACTTTTAATTAAACACAAATTTTACAGAAAACTTCCATTAAAAACAGGTCAAATTATTCTACAAACACCTGCGTATCAATATTTTCTTCTGAACATGTCGTAGCTGGCGAGATGCTTTCTGTGGGAAAACTGTGAGACAGAACTGAGTTATTGTACTGACTGACTGGTGACGGAGAAGTGTTTCCAGAACATGACGGAGAAGGGTTTTGAGAACAGAGGGATGAAATAGAAGTGTGCGGAGGAGGATTGATACTCTGAGGGTACATTTTAGATGGACCACTTGGGAAGTGGGCTTGAGGTGGGTTAATTGGCTGGAGATGGGTGTGATGATAGCGTTCATAAACCTCCTATTGGCATTTATGAATACGTTCAGAATTTCATTTTGAATGACACATCGTACCGTTTCATAATAATTCCTTAATTTTGCGGCTGTCATATTCCCAAAATGTTGACACTCGTCGTTCATAGTTTGGTTTGAACAAGTTGTTAATAATTCAAACGTTTTTCAAGACGCTGATCTTCCGTCTTATTTTTCTTTCTTGGTGGCTTCTGGGGCACGGGATTCACTCGCGTTTTCAAATGATTTTCCTTCTTTGGCCTTTGACTGGTCCATATTTCCACCTTCTGGTGTCTCACCTTCATTATGTATCTAGAAAAATAAAAAATATTCAACAAAATTATTAACATTTTGGAACGACAAGAAATATTTTGTACAGCGTTTTGAATTAGTAAGCAAGGAGTATTATTTAAGGTTTAATTTCATTTAACTAAATTGATGTGTTTTCAGATACAAAAAACAGTACAGGAATGGCCGGCAGTGGAAAAGCAGTATCAAGCATTTTGGAATTTCCCACATGCAGTGGGGGCTATTGATGGGAAACATGTGGTGCTACAGTGTCCAAGAAATAGTGCCAGTGAATACTTTAACTACAAAAACGCCTTCATTATTGTACTCTTCGCTCTAGTGGATGCTAATTACAACTTTATGTTTGTCGACGTAGGATGTCAGGGAGAAATTTCTGACAGCGGTGTTTTTACGAACACTGAGCTGTATAAGAAACTAGAAACAAAAACCTTACGTCTTCCTCAGCCGGTTCCTTTAAACGAGAGAGAAAAAAAGTGTTCCATACTTTTTTGTTGGAGATGAAGCTCTTCCTTTAAGCGAGAATCTCATGAAAGTTTATCCGGGACAACATCCAAAGGACTCAAAAGAACGAATTTTCAATTACAGGATCTGCAGAGCCCGAAGAGTTGTAGAAAATGTATTTGGCCTCTCGTCATCAGTGTTCC
>Ga0131853_10006558_pt1 | contig 21016 bp, 16 predicted proteins | sample TergutLab28metaG_FD_92764 | JGI IMG/M metagenome (GOLD analysis project Ga0131853, IMG submission 92764) | Labiotermes labralis P1 segment gut microbial communities from Petit-Saut dam, French Guiana - Lab288 P1 (version 2) (version 2) | ecosystem: Host-associated > Arthropoda: Insects >...
AGAATCATTCAATGCTAAAATCAAGTCTTTCAGAGCTTCCCTCAGAGGTGTCTCGGATATGAAATTCTTTCTTTTCAGACTTTCTAAAATCTATGCCTAAACACAGGGTTTTGCCGGTGAACCTGTATGCGGTTTTCTGCATAATGTAAAAGTAAATTGCCCCCCTAAGCGCGCTGTTCTAACGGGAAGCGGGGGAGGCATGTTGGGCACAAAAGTACAGCCTTTTCTTGAAACCAACAAATTTTCTTCCGATATTTGAATCCTAAAGTTGCATTTGTTAATTGAAACTACAGTCTTTTCGTATTTTTGTGGCGTTGAATCTATAAAAGAAATAGCCATGAATACAGCCGTGGAATGGCAAACCAAAGTCGCCCCCACCCCCTTAGAGCATCGCTTTAACTACCAAACGCCCCTGCTCTGCTTGGGTTCCTGCTTTGCCGCCGAAATGGGCGCCCGCATGGAGCGGTATCGGTTTCCGGTATCGGTGAATCCCTTTGGCGTATTGTATAACCCCGCCTCGATAGCCGCGGCGTTAGAGCGACTGCACAGCGGAACACCTTTTACGCCGGACGACTTGATTTGTTCTCAAGGGCGCTACGCCACCCTTTGGCATCAATACCGGCTTGCCCAACCCAACCCCGACCATTTCCTTGAGTCGGCCAATCAAAGTTTGGCCCAAGGGGCCTGCCTGCTTAAAGAAGCCAAGGGCATTATCGTCAGCTTGGGAACATCGTGGATATACCGGCACAAAGAGCGAAATATGATTGTCGCCAATTGCCACAAACTCCCCGCCAACCAATTTGACCGCCTCTTTCTCTCTCCTCAAGAGAGCGCCGCGCTGCTGGCTCCATGGTTGGAGGCATATCCAAACAAACAGTGGGTAATCACCTTAAGCCCCATTCGCCATTGGAAAGAGGGAGCCCACGGCAATCAAGTAAGCAAGGCGGCGCTGCTCTTGGCTATGGAGCAACTGTGTCATCAGTTTTCTAATCTCTACTACTTCCCTGCCTATGAAATCGTGATGGACGAACTTCGCGACTACCGGTTTTATGCTCCGGACATGATTCATCTTTCGCCCGCCGCCATAGATTACATTTGGGAACAATTTTGCGCCCATGCCATTGATTCTTCGTGTTATCCGCACATCAAGCAAGCAGAAAAACGACTCAAACAAGAAGGGCATCTGCCTATTTAGGCGCCAAGCGATACAGGACTACGGCGACTATGGCAAACAGCATATTGGGCACCCACAGAGCCACTAAGGGCGGCAAAACATCGCTGTGTACAAACATTTCGCTAAAACGCAAAAAGAGGATATAGGTAAAACTCAAGGCAATCCCGACTCCGATGTTCAATCCTATCCCGCCCCTCCGTTTTCTTGAGGAAAGGGCCACGCCCATTAAAGTAAGGATGAAGGCCGAGAAAGGCACGGCCAAGCGGGTATTCTTTTGAATTTGGGCGTATTTTACCCTGTTGTCTCCCCGCATTTTTAATTTTTCGATTTCTTGATTCAGTTCGTAATAATCAAGGGCTTCCACCGCACTTTTACGTTGTTTTAACTCCTGCACGGTCAGATTTAATACCGTATCTCTTCTTTGGCCCCGTTCAATGGTTTCGATGTCCCCGTCTATATGTCTGATGAAATATTGTTCAAGTCGCCAGCCCATAAAATTGGCGTCCCATACGGCCCTGTCTGCCGACAGCTTGGATACCAACTGATTTTCGGAAAAAGTTTCCAGAGTAAACCGGTTGGCCGTATTGTTCAAGGAGAAGAAGGATTCCATATAAACAAACTGATTGGGTTCCAACTGAAAATGTATGTTTCGGTTTAGGTTGTCAAAGGCCTTTTTCATATATTGCTCCTCAAAGGCCAAGCGGTTCTTATTGGCGGGAGGAATCACAAAGAGATTCAAGCTTAGACTCATCAACGCAATCACAAAGGCCGATATAAAGTAGGGTCGCAACATCCGGTTAAAACTGATTCCGCCCGATAACATGGCTATAATCTCGCTGTTGGACGCCAATTTAGAGGTAAAAAAGATAACCGTAATGAACACAAACAGGGGGCTGAACATATTTACAAAATACGGAATAAAATTGAAGTAATAGTCGACTATAATCGCCCTCAATGGAGCCTCCTTGGCTACAAAGTCGTCTATCTTCTCGCTGATGTCAAATATGATTACAATCCCTATAATCAATAGGATAGCAAAAAAATAGGTGGTTATAAACGTGCGGATAATGTACCGGTCCAATATGTTTAGCTTACACTTCATGTTCCTGTTTTAACACCTTGTTTGCAATTTTTGTACCATCCTGTCTTTCCAAGGGGCAAAAGTTCCGGCGGCAATCTGTTCGCGGGCCTGTTTCATCAACCACAAATAAAAGGCCAAATTGTGCTGACTGGCGATTTGCGGGCCTAACATTTCGGAGGCCACAAAAAGATGACGCAGGTAGGCCTTGCTGTAGGCAGCGTCTACAAACGAACAACCATCGGGGTCAATGGGTTCAAAAGCCGAGGCCCATTTTTGGTTTCTGATGTTAATTACCCCATTAGAAGTGAACAACATGCCGTTACGCCCATTGCGGGTAGGCATCACGCAGTCAAACATATCAATACCCCTTGCAATGGCTTCCAGCAAGTTCCAAGGCGTCCCCACACCCATGAGATAACGCGGCTTGTCCCAAGGGAGAATCGGATGTACCACCTCAATCATTTCGTACATCAGTTCTGTGGGTTCTCCTACCGACAAGCCCCCAATGGCGTATCCTTTGCAATCAAGCGCCACCGCGTGTTCCGCAGCCTCCCGCCTCAAATCGGGATAAATACAACCTTGAACCACGGGGAAAAATACCTGTCCATGACCGTAAAGCGGTTCTGTCCGTTCAAATCGGGCTATACCCCGCTCCAACCATTGCTGCGTGAGCTTCAGCGACTTTTTAGCATACTCATGCGTAGCGTCCCCGGGAGGACACTCATCTAAGGCCATCATGATATCGGCTCCTATGATTCGCTGGGTATCAACTACATTTTCGGGGGTAAACAAATGCTTGGAGCCGTCTATATGGGATTGGAAGGAGCAGCCTTCGGGCGTCAGTTTGCGTTTATCGGCCAAAGAAAAAATCTGAAATCCGCCGCTGTCCGTAAGAATGGGTCTGTCCCAAGAGCAAAATCGATGCAGTCCCCCCACCGCCTTCATAATGTCCATGCCGGGGCGCAGGTACAGATGATAGGTATTGCCCAAAATGATTTTGGCGTCTATATCCTCTTTTAAATCCCTATGAAGCACTCCTTTAACAGAACCTACCGTCCCCACGGGCATAAAGACAGGAGTGGGAATAAGTCCATGGTCGGTATGCAGCAGACCGCAACGGGCTACCGAATCCCTGTCCCGACTTGTAAGTTCAAACTTCATAGCGGTTTTGATTTAAACCGTCAAAGGTAGCAATTACCACCATACTTGCTTTCCATTTTCGTAAGTAAAAATTCGCTCTTCTATTCCCTTGGTATGATTACGCAATAAATATAAACCGTTGGATGGGCAGTTTTCAAAAATAAGGCGTGAACCGGTTGCTTGTTGTTTACCAAGAGATTGCCATTGACGATCATTCCAATAAAAGAGTTCGTAGTGATCTCCTATTTCAATTAGATTGCCGTCACTTCTAGGTATGTAATATATACGATTGATTGCTACCGGCTCGCCAAAATCCATGCCAACCCAATTGCCGCTTCTGTCAGGCGAGGAGTAAAAGGTTAATGCATTGCCGTCAAAAGCGCCCTCTTTTGTAAAACGCTCATCATCAGCGTCCCAATAATATCCAGGAGTGCCAATAATTTTCCCTCTGATTGGATTTGCAGATTCTTTTTCAAAAAAAACCAATTCGGCAATATTAGTACGCCCCAACGGAGCAGAAAAATATCTCCAATACCTGTACTTCACGGAATTGTCAAAAAAAACATCTTCTGCCGTAACGCCGTATTTGTCTATGGTATGAAACACGATAAAATTCTTGAAATCAGAATGATTGGATGCTTGAAACTGACCGCCCACAATGCGATCCATAACCGCGTATACGTGAGGTAAAACAGGATATTTTCTGTACAGGATCATGGTTTGTTTATTTTCAGTATCAGCCTTTATGGAAGTAACCTTTCCATTACAATCGACAATAAAAGGGTCGGCAATTGCCGCTATGCCCCTATTTGTCATACCAACAGGCAAATAGAGAACGTCTTTGCCGATATTCTTAAATGTTGCTTTGCCAAATGATCTTTTTCCCCAATTTACAATCGCCCAGCTTTTATTGTCAAACACCGATAAATATGCATATTTTGACTTACTGCTCTTAGATACTTTCATTTTAACGTCAACAGTCGACATGTATTCGTGGGTAACATCTTTTATGAACACATTACGGAAGATGTCAGGGACATATACGTCCGTGGCATTGATTTTTTCTATTTCCTTGTTGACAGAATATGTGTTCCGATAGATTTTTGCATAGATATAAAACGGTTTATGAGGAACTCCCGGGCGTTCCATGCTGCCTTCAAAAGCAATATTATTCCCAGTATTGTCAAAAAGTACATTCCAGCTATGTCCATAACCTCTGAATGGCCATTGCGGTGTGAAGTCTATCGCTACCGGTATACCCTTGCTTCTCATTACCGCAGCAGCAAGGCTATTGTAATCTTCGCAGAGACCATGAGGTATTTTGCTTAAAGTACTCATGCGCCTTATAGGTATTTCTGTTGGCAATCCTCTATCCCAGCGAGGCTTTACAAGGTCAATAAGTTCCATGTTTACAATCTCACACGCTTTTAAAGTGGAGTTTTGAAAAAGTTTACAATAGGATAACTTGTCTAAATTCTCAGTAGCAAAATTGTCGAAATCAAATCGCCAATCTTCTGTAATTAATTGTCCTTCGCAAACTTTATACGGCAACAAATATTCGCAAAATTCATCGAAGTTCAGATGTGTAGCCCATTTTTCGTTTTGCCAGACCGAAAACGCATGATCTATATTGGCAATCAAGTAATCTGAACTAATAAGTTGGGCATCACTTATCCGATTGAGATTATTTCTTGAATACTTCCCTTTTACTTCAGCAAACAGGCTGGATTTAGTCTCATTATCTGCATTTCGAGTAATGACAAAGAGAGAGTCCAATTCGTTGTAATATGTATCTAAATACGCTACGTTACTATACGAATAGTGACCGGGCATATTCCCAATAAGAAACAATGCCGCCCTGTATTTGAGCGGATCGTCCTTATAGTACTCCAGTGTTTTTTCCAGTTCTATACGGTTATTGCCGGCAAACTTTAATGCCCGCTCTACATGGGATGGATAGCGAGAACAAGCAATTGAAGCAATCGTCAAAAAAAAATAAAAAATATACTTTGTCATCATTAAAAATGTAAAATTTGTGGACGAATACTTAATTTGTTGGGTAAACTATTTCCTCAGCTTCTCGTTCTATATCTTTAATCAACTGTCGCATTTCTTTTTTGATTTTATATGTGGTATAGGACTTCACCTTTTCCTTTTTTTCAATAAGGATTGATGCCAGTTCGGATGCCTTGGCAATATCGCCGGTTTCGCTGTACAACTTCACTAAACTATACAGTGGTCGGAATTTGTTGGGCGTCATATTTGAAGCTAATCGATAGCAATGTTCTGCGTTTTCGAATTGTCCTAGTCCCTTGTAAGCATCTCCCAAATAACAAAAAACGTCCGTATCACTGAAATAACGACAAGCACGTTGTAGTACCGGAATACTTTGTTCGTACTCCTTTGCCCGCACAAGTTCAATTCCATAATTGTACAAAAAATAGGGATTGTTATCCAATTGAGTATAAAGCTCTGCATACTGCTCAATGGTGTTGTCAAAACTATGGAGATTAGTTTGGACAGTAAGATTTTTCCAACGGGAGAGTGATGATACAGTCGTAACAGAATAGCAGCAGAGAAGAATCGTTGCCAACAAAAAACAGGCAATAACGTACTTTTGTACTTTTAGAGGAACAGATAATGTAAATGGTTTTAAATCATTCCCTATAATCAATAACATCCATCCGGCAAGAACAGCTATCGATATCTCGTGAAAAGGGTATGAAAAACATGCACTACATGCCAATGCAATAAGCGATCCCATCGCACCTATTGCGTAGGGTGTACGGATTTGCTTGCGGTAATATATCAGTGTGCATCCTATGGTAAGAAGTAGTATTAAGCCAATTAATCCAGTTTCGGCAGTAATTTGAAAATATTCGTTAAAAGCTACTTGATTGATACCAGCCAGCCATTCCTCCTTTTCGTTTCCTGCACTTGAAGCAAAATAATCGGCTTGATACAAATTGTATTCCCTTGCAAATGTGTTAAATCCTACTCCTATCCATGGGTGATCCTTACATATTCCTAAAGTAATTTTATATATCAGCAGCCTTCCCTGTACTGACTCCGGTTTGAGGTGGTACATAGCTATACCTGCCATGCCGATAACTATGAGGATCGTTATCATAGAGAGTATCGATTTGATTTTTTTCGCGCAATTGAAAATTCTTGTAAGCCAATTATAACGGTACTCCGTTACCACAAGTGCTCCGATTAACATCCCCACCCAAGCCGCACGCGCCATGGTAGCGAGGATTGCCAAAATGCAGCATACGACAAATAACCAGCTGATTACGAACGATATTTTTTTTACATTTCTTTTGGAGTACAACAATATCGCTAATGCCATTGGAAAAATACAGGCTAAATAGTTGGCATAGACTCCCGAACTTAGAAATGAGCCGCTCGTCTTAAAGTTCCCTGCATGTACAGATAATATGTTAAAGGTTTGCAGCAGCCCCCAAACAGATTGCACAATACCCGACAACAATACCCCAAAGACGACCATTGGGATAAACGTAAATAAATTCGCCTGTTGTTTAGCCACTACATAAGAAAGCCCGCAGCAACATAACATACAAAACGGCAAATACCCTACTGGAAATCCAGAAACAACTATACTACTAATTGCCAAATAAGCAATTAATGCAAGAACCGCCATATCCAAAGCGGAAGTGTGGATTTCCCTCTGGTTCCAACACAAGCGAACACAAAACCAAAATAAGCTAATTCCTGATACAAAGCAAATGAAGTAATGCCCCGATGTTATAAAGAATTCGTTTCCTACATAAGCTAAGGAAAGACTCAAAGTAATAAATATGAAAGCAAAAATAATTCTCCAATTCATGTGATCATCATTTTTTCAACAAATTGTCTATTACATCCTCAATATTATATACTCTTCTTCTTTCGTAATTGACACCTCCATTAAAAACAACTTTTCCTGCTTTATCCAATATCATTAGATGCGGCACACCACGAATTTTGAATTGTGTCCAATAATCTGAATCCTCATCTGCCAGCAATATGGGAAAAGAATAGTTGATATGCCCTGCAATAGTTTTCACAATGCTTTCTCTTGTATCACTTTTGATTGGCAAATTAACCGCATAAAACATAATATCAGCTAGATGGTTGTACTTTTGATACACCCTGTCAAATTCCGGAAATTCGCGAAAACATATACCACATGAGGTTGTCCAAAAATCAAAAACCACAATTTTGCCCACATGGATTTCCGGAGTAACAACTTGACCTTCAATATTGTAAAAGATGTATTCAGCATATGTGTCGTGTGCAAGTTTGGCTTGCTGCACAGTTATCCATTGTCGATAGTCCGCAAATCCCTTATACCACCCATATACAAGAAACATCGTGTATATGCTTATCAAGACAAGTTGAAATACACGCTGTTCTCGTAATAAAAATACAAGATAATAGATGCCCACGCTACACAATGGTACTAATGTAAGAGGCAATGCACCAATAGAGCTTGATAACCAAGATTCTAAATTCAATAACATCACCGGCGCTACAAGAATCAGTGGGATGTATTTTTTTTGAGAGATATACCGATAGGCAATATATGGCGCTATGAGAAATATGATCCCGGTAGTCATGAAACTCAATGACCAAGAAGTGATATTACCTAACACATGTATGATTAAAGTGATAACGATCAGCACCGTTAAATAAACGGTCTTCGCCTTGCATTTTGAAAGAAAATAGCCTGCTGCATACCCTGCTAACATCAATACAAAGAATAGAGAAACTATTTTCCACAAACGTGGATCTTGAATATACCCACTTTCAAAACCATTCGAAAACCTAAATAATGCATACAGAACGACTGGCAATATGACCCATAAATAACTAATTTTCCTGCTTTCTACATTTATTGCTAATGAATACAAAAAAAATATTAGCAATAGAACCGTAGGATATGCTTGCTTATGTCCCCATAGAAAACAAAAAAGACACGACAACGAAGAAACAAGTATCTGATAAGTAGTCATTAACATGACTTGCTTGTTGCCATTTCTTTTTAAAATGCTCATGTTGTTTTTTATAAAGCCATACGTAATAATGACAATCTGCTTGACGTTTCACCAAAAACGCTCAATATATACACTCTTCTTAACATATTGAATTAGATACAGCTACAAACACGTACCGGTACAGTCAGTATTACCCGCAATTCCACACCCTCCATCTGTTACCTTACAACCACTGCTCTTTCTACAAGGGTTAAATGACCATATACAAGATATATCCCAATAACACTCACATGGTACTTCTGCATTTGTCGATTTTAGAGTAGTCCTTTGGAGTTCCACCCACCGATCAAACTCCTCATTCGTCAACCATGTGTGGGTATACCGATAAACATCTACGAAATCCCATCCAAGTTTATCCACAACTTCATAAGTCCATTCCTCGGAAAATCCAACAAACTTAATCCTTTCTTCTTTCGAAGAATAAATATCTGGGGTAATTCTTTTGAACAGTACAGTCAAATATTCTTTGTCCATTTCTGAAAATGTATTTAACCCCATTAAATATTGATATTTACTCTGATATATTTTCGTCTTTTGTTCAGGTGAAAAACTTAAAAAAAGCCCCTTCTGTTCGCCAAGACTAAGATTGAGTTTTGCGAGTTCATCTCTTGAAATGTCCGCGTATACGCTTTTAGTTTTTATCACCCAGTCATTTATTTTAGGGTCACAACTATAAAGCAGTTCATTTTTTTGACAAGATGTTAATAGCGTCATCGCCACTAACACTGTTCTGATAAAAATTTGTTTTGTGCTCATAAAAATAGTTTTAAATTTAATACTTTCAAATAGTTACTTTTCAATTTCACCAAGAATACGAATCGTTACGATATCATTATCAGCAGTCGACTTAATAAAAACAGGTTTGTTGAATACACCTATCTGATTTTTCGTATCAATGGTAACTGTTAGTTTTGCTCTTCCTTGAGGGAAAATTGGCGCTTTCGGGTAGTCAACTGACATACAGCCGCAAAACACGTCTGCTTTCAAAATTACAAGTGGTGCCTTGCCTAAATTCGCTACTTCAAACTCAATGGCAATTTTTGGTGTTCTCTTGCTACGGATTTTTCCAAAATCATACCTGCTTTTGTCCAAGCATAAATAAGCCCCAACAATACTGTCTATCGGAGTCTCCTGCTGCACTATATAGCATTGTCCATCTGTAATCCGTGTTACGCTCTCCTTCGTATTGCTATTTCCACACGATTGTGGGGCAAAAAAAACGCAAACAGTCGCCATTGCTGTAAAGAACAATAGCCGATGGCGCACTTTTCTACCTTTTACTTTTAGCATGAGCACTCAGATTAGAATGCAAAGATAACCAAATTATCTGAATTACCAAAAAATGTAAGGAGTTTATCATATTATACCTACTTTTGTGTTCAAATAAAAACCTCTGACCCTGTGAAACAAACTATCATTCTATTCATCGGACTAATAATCAGTCTCTTTTCTTACTCCGCTCAGGCGCAAATCGCCCTTGCTCCCGATACTCCTGCAGATACCATTGCGGTTGCTCTTACAGAACAGGCAGCCATAGAACTGTTGCCTCAAGCCCCTCAAGAGAATCCCTACAAAGTCATTCTTGCGCAAAAGACCACCCGCGTCAGCTTTGGAACTATCCTGCGCGGGTTGTTGGGAATCACTGCCATCCTGTTCATTGCATGGGTCTTTAGCCTCGACCGCAAGCGCATCCACTGGCCTACCGTGGGCAAAGCCTTGCTCATACAACTGTTGGTGGCCATTGGCGTACTTTGGGTGCCGGCCATACAAACCGTATTTGAAGTATTGGGAAAATGTTTTGTGGTCATATTAGACTGGACTAAGGAGGGCTCTACTTTTCTCTTTGGCAGCTTGATGGATGCCTCAAAGTTTGGATTTATTTTCGCCTTCCAAATTCTTCCTACCATTGTCTTTTTCTCCGCGCTGACCAGCCTGTTCTTTTATTTGGGCATACTCCAGCGGGTGGTATGGATTATGGCTTGGTTGATGACCAAAGCGATGAAGCTCTCCGGCGCCGAAAGCCTCACGGTTGCCGGAAATATTTTTGTAGGACAGACCGAAGCGCCGCTGATGGTAAAGCCTTTTATCCCCAGAATGACCCGGTCCGAGGTTATGTTAATTATGACCACCGGTATGGCTACCATGGCGGGAGGCGTATTGGCCGCCTACATCGGCATGTTGGGAGGCGGAGACCGTTTGCTGGAAATAGAGTTTGCCAAGCATCTTCTGTCGGCATCGGTTATGGGGGCCCCCGGCGCTATTGCCATAGCCAAGATTCTAAAACCACAAACCGAGGAGATTGACAACTCGGTGGAAATTCCCAAAGAGAAATTGGGAAAAAATGTATTGGACGCCATTGCCAACGGCACCTTTGACGGACTAAGGCTGGCGGCAAACGTGGCGGCCATGCTGCTGGTTTTTTACGCCATGATTGCCGGATTCAACTTTATCTTCTTAAAAATCGGGCAATATACCCACCTCAATCAGTTGATTGCCTCATGGACTCATGGTCAATACCAAACGCTCTCCCTTGAAATGTTGCTTTCCTACATATTTGCACCCGTGATTTGGCTTACGGGCGTGTGCGGAGCAGACTTAGGTTTGGTAGGGCGACTGCTGGGCGAAAAACTCATTATGACCGAATTTGTGGGATACCAAAGCTTGGCGGGCATGATTCGGGACGGCGCTTTTATCGAAGCAAAGTCCATCATCATGGCCACCTACGTACTCTGTGGCTTTGCCAACTTTGCCTCTGTGGGGATTCAAATCGGCGGCATAGGCGGCATGGCGCCCAACCAAAAGCACATACTCTCGGAATACGGCTTCCGCGCCCTGCTGGGCGGCACCTTAGTCGCCTTAGTATCAGCGGCTATGGTAGGGATGTTTTTGTAGGAAGGACCTTAGTCTTTCATCCCCGATTCAATAGCGAGGCGTAATTCGGTAATACTGTTCATTTTTTGGACCTGTCCGTTTTTTACAACGGAGATATTGCCTGTTTCTTCGGACACCACCACCACTAAGGCGTCGGTTTGTTCGCTCACGCCCATGGCGGCGCGGTGGCGCATGCCGTAATGCGCCGGAACATTGGGATTGTCAGAAATGGGAAGCGTACACCGCGCCGCCTTTACCCGTTCCAGTACAATCAGCATGGCTCCGTCGTGGAGGGGGGCGTTTTTAAAGAAAACGTTTTCGATTAAACGGCGGCTGACCACGGCGTCCATGACATCTCCGGTTTCGACAATGGAGGAGAGGGAGGAGCGGCGGGCCAATACGATTAAGGCTCCGGTTTGGGTTTCGGACATTTTGCGGCAGGCTTGGGTCAGCTCATCAAGGCAAGCGAGGCTCATCCCTTGGGATTTTTTTCCAAAGACGGCCTGCGTCCATCTGAACATCCGTGTAGATTGGGTATAACGTGTTCCCAAATGCAGGAGGAAGCGGCGGATTTCCTGCTGGAATACAATCAGCAGGGCCAACGCCCCCACGCTCATTACCTGACCAAGCAACCAACTCAGCAGATTCATGTGCAGGGCATCGGTAAGTCGGTAGATACAATAAAAGACAATGATACCCAAAAAGATATACATAGCCGCCGTACCGCGGATAAGTTTAAATATCTGATAAACCAACAGACCGACCAATAAGTAGTCAACGAGGTCTGTAATGCTAAAATTGATAAAGTCAATCATTCGGAATGCTTTGATGGGGCAAAGGTAAGGATTTTGCGGGATTATGGCATGGAGGGATTATTCGATATACGCAATGGTGGCCACAGATATTGTACATTCGGGAGCCTGAAGCAGTACGGAGGCGCAGGCTTGAAGGGTGGAGCCGGTGGTCAGCACATCGTCCACCAACAGTATATGTTTTCCTGCAATCCGTTCCTGCCGGTCAAGGGCAAAGGCTCCGGCTACGTTTTTTTGGCGCTCCTCACGGTTTAGTCTGGTTTGGGTAGAGGTGTGGCGGATACGTTTTAATACATCTGTTTCTAAGGCCCATCCGGTAGCTGCGGCAATGCCTTCTGCAAAGAGCCGGCTTTGGTTGTATCCGCGTTTTCTTTGCTTTTTGGGATGGAGGGGCACGGGCACAACAGCTTCAATATCTTGATAAAAAGGAGCTTGTTTTAATTCAGCCCCAAACCATCGTCCCAGCTCCATTCCAATTTGGGTTTCCCCTTGATATTTTAGCCGGCGCAGCAGGGAGTGATAGGGACTTTCTTTGGTATAATACAAATAGGAGGAGGCATGTTTAATGTTGATTTCCAAAGATTCGTGAAACATCCGGCTAATGACGTTGTGTTCCCGCAACCAGTAATCCGATTTGGGCAGGTCAGAAATACAGCTGATACAGAGTAGTTTTTCGGCGGGAATCAGCGATTTGCCGCAGACCGTGCAGAGGCGGGGAAAGAAAAGTGAAAAAAATTTGTCAAGCATAGCGCAAAAATAGTTTGGAGGCGTATATTTGCGGGGACAATTTTACAATTTTTACAGCGCAACATGGACAAACGCATCATAAAATTTTTAAAAAAACACCACGTCTTTACGCTTGCCACCTGTCAAAACGGGCAGCCATGGTGTGCATCCGTGTTCTACGCTTTTATGGAAGAGGATGCTACATTGGTCTTTACCTCCGACCCTGCCACCCGCCACATCACAGAGGCAATGCTCAATCAAAATGTGGCGGGCACTATTGCCTTGGAAACAGAAATCATCGGACTGATTCGCGGAGTTCAATGTAGCGGCCGGTTGTTGGAGCCATCCTGCTTGGAAGTTAAGAAAAAGGTACTCCGCGCCTACCTCAAGCGCTTCCCCTATGCCATACTCAACACCTCGCCGTTATGGATATTGGAACTCCACGAAGTCAAATTTACAGATAACCGGCTGGGGTTTGGGAAAAAATTGAGGTGGAGCCGAAATTAACGCATCACCCTTTTCACTTCATCAACCGAATCCAACTTCTCCCACGCAAAAAAAGTAAGTTCTTTTTTAATCGGTTGCCCGTTGACCATCACCTCAACTTCCTTGGTGTAGGGGTCGCGTCCAAAGTGTCCGTAGGCGGCGGTGGCTTCGTAGATGGGGTACTTCAATTGGAATTTTTCGATGATTTTAGCCGGACGCAGGTCAAAGATTTTGGGAATCCGGACGGCGATTTCTGTGTCGGACAACGCCACGCGGGAGCTTCCGTAGGTATTTACAGAGATGCTGACAGGTTGGGCGATTCCAATGGCATACGCCAATTGAACCAATACCTCGTTGGCAATACCGGCAGCGACCAAATTCTTGGCGATGTAACGGGCGGCATAAGCGGCAGAACGGTCTACCTTGCTGGGGTCTTTGCCCGAAAAAGCGCCTCCTCCGTGGGCGCCCCGTCCGCCGTAGGTGTCTACAATGATTTTGCGTCCGGTGAGGCCGGTATCGCCATGCGGCCCGCCAATTACAAATTTCCCCGTGGGATTAACATGCAGGATAAAGGCCGTGTCAAATAGCTTTTTACGGTCAGAATCCATGCGGGCAACCACGCGGGGCAACAAAATCTCTGCCACATCCCGTTTGATTTTGGCAGCCATAACCTCGTCGGCATCAAACTCATCGTGCTGGGTCGATAGTACAATGGTGTGTACCCGAAGGGGCTTGTTGTCATCGTCATACTGAATCGTAATCTGAGACTTGGCGTCTGGACGGAGGTAGGTCATCAGCTTCCCTTCGCGGCGGATTTTAGCCAATTCAATCAAGCAGATATGGGCTATTGCCAAGGGGAGCGGCATCAACTCGGGAGTTTCTGTGCAGGCGTAGCCAAACATCATGCCTTGGTCGCCGGCGCCTTGATTGTCCGGATTGGCTGTAACCACTCCGCGGTTGATGTCGGGCGACTGTTCGTGAATGGCCGACAATATCCCGCAGGAGTTTCCGTCAAACATATATTCGGCTTTGGTGTAGCCAATCCTATTGATTACTCGTCGGATATGCTTTTGAATGTCTACCCACGCGGTGGTGCGGACCTCGCCGCCAACCACTACCTGACCGGTAGTTACAAAGGTTTCGCAGGCCACCTTGGATTCGGGGTCCCGGCGCAAAAATTCATCTAAGAGGGCGTCAGAAATCTGGTCGGCGATTTTATCGGGATGCCCTTCGGATACGGATTCGGAGGTAAATAAGTACATGTTGCAAGCAGTCAAGTCTTCCACTAAGGGGAGGCAAAGGTAGGGGAGATATTTTTGATATGCAAGAAATAGTTCTACTTTTGTATCCGCACTCAATATCGAAAATAGTAACATGAAACCAAAAATCTTTTGCTGCTTCTATCTTGTTTTAGTCAGCTTGGCAACCACAAAATCGTTGGCTCAGACCCCTCATGGATGGAGGGGGGCCATGCGCGATGGGATATATTCCGAAACGGGACTGCTAAAAATATGGCCGGACGATGGCCCAAAGTTGCTGTGGGAAGCGATGGATGCCGGCAAGGGCTATTCCAGTCCCGTAGTAGCCGGCGAACGGATATACGTTACAGGCATGAATGAAGATGAAACCCAAGAAATATTATCGGTATATACCTTGGACGGGAAAAAAGTCTATCAAACAGCCTATGGCTCTCCATGGGCATTTACCTATCCCGATACACGCACCACCCCTACCATAGACAACGGCAAAGCCTATATGATTAGCGGAGCGGGCGAAATCGTATGCGTTGATATTGCAGACGGACACATTGTATGGAAGGTAGATGGCGGTAAGGCATTCGAAAGAAGGACCGGCAACTGGGGCACATCGGAAAGTCCGTTAGTGTTTGATAATAAAGTGATATACACTCCTGCGGGCAATCAAACCACCATGGTAGCCTTAGACGCGCAAACAGGAGAAGTGATTTGGAAGTCAAAGTCATTGGGCGATATAGGCACATACATGTCTCCCATGCTGATAAGTTGGAAGGGTAAACGGCAAATCATCGGTTCAACCTCTGTGCATTTGATAGGCGTAAATCCCGACAACGGCAACATCGAGTGGGCGTTTGGCGATTGGGGAGTTCCTCCCAGACCTTATCCCTCGGAGCGGATATTGGGAAGCACCATGCAGGTCAATATTGCTCCCAACACCCCGCTTTTTAAAGAAGGACGCCTCTTTTTCAGTCACGGGAACGATATCGGGGGATTTATGTTGCAGTTGAATGACGACCTGACAGAGGCGTCTTTGCTATGGAAAACGGACGATTTAGATACTTTTCATGGCGGCTATGTGCTTGTGGACGGCACCATTTATGGTTCTAACTGGATTACAAACAGTCAAGGGAACTGGGTGGCGGTAGACTGGATAACGGGAGAAACCGGATACAATGAGCCGTGGGAGGGAGGAAAAAGCAAAGGCGCAATCATCACGGCTGATGGGATGCTCTATTGCTATGACGACCGGCGCGGGATGGTGGGCTTGGTGAAACCCAATCCCCAAAAGTTTGATGTTGTGAGCGAATTTAGGATTACAAAGGGCGACGGTCCCCATTGGGCGCATCCTGTAATCCATCAAGGAGTTTTGTATATTCGTCACGGCAATGCGCTCATGGCGTTTCAGATTAAATAATTATCCGCTCGTCAGAAAATCTCTGATATAAACGTGTTTAATTCCTTCGTAGGTATTCCCGTAAAAAGGCTGGTTACTCACCACCAATTTGGGATATGCGTCGGGGATTTTTAGCAAATTACCAAATTCACGGGAAATGGTTTGTTCCTCGTCTAAGCGGAGCGCTACCTGTACGTATTGTCGTTCTCCATTTTTTTGGCATACGAAATCTATCTCATTTTGATGGAGCGTACCTACGTTTACCTGCCAGCCCGTATACAACAAATGATTATGAACAGCGTTCTCCAAAATCAAGCCCAAGTCGTTGGGTTTGTGTCCGGTGATGGTGTTGCGGATTCCCATATTTTCAAAGTAGTATTTATCTCCTGTTTCAAACAGGCGCCTGCCTCTGATATCGTACCGGGGTACCTTGTGTACAAGGAAGGAGTTGGCTAAATAGTCCGCATATATTTGGATTTGATTGGGAGAAAGATTTATTTGTTGGGATTTAAGGAAATCGCTGATCTTTTTTGCCGAGAACAAATGGCCGATGTTACCGGCGAGAAAAGCGACTAATTTTTCCAAAAAAGCAGTATTACGCACATGGTAGCGACTTACCACGTCTCGGAGGATAATGGTGGCATAAACACTTTTTAAATACTCAAAGCATTGATTGTTTAGAGGAAGATGAATCAAATAAGGTAATCCCCCATAAAGAAAATAGCGCATGAGGTTTTCATCGGTATTTTCCAAATGATGGAATACAAGAAATTCAGGATAGGAAAGGCTGTATACAGGAAATTCGATATAGCGTCCGCTAAGATAGGTGGCTAATTCCCCTGAAAGCATTTTGGCATTGCTGCCGGTGATATAAATATCGTTGTCTTCATGTAGCAACAAGGAACGTAAAGCCCGTTCAAACTCGACAATATCCTGAATTTCATCAATAAATATATGGTTTCTTTCTGTTTTTGAGGATTTGGAAAGTATATATGCGTTGAGGTCAGATGCATCCTTAATGAACGCAAATTGCAAATCTTCCTTGTTGATATAAATAATGTTTGCCTTACTGTCTTGTTGCTGGATATGTTGCATCAGTTGGAAAAGGAGATAGCTTTTACCCACCCGTCGTTGGCCGGTAAGCACCTTAATCAGATTTTTCCCGATAAAAGGTAAGATATTAGATAAGTAGCGCGGACGTTCTTTAATGGTTGTTGGGTACGGATACTTGTTCATATTATAATCGTATCTATAATTTTTTGCAAAAATAGTAAAATTATAAGTATAACGATAATTTTTCGCTCAAGAATCGCCCCTTTGCGCGCTGTTCATAACTTTTTCAAATTGTTTGAAAAATATTTCTCAAAAAATCAAAGCGTTATAAGAACCGGCGTGGATGTAATAAAATCTTCATGTTTTGGGCTTTGAGGTTTTATTTTAATCCCGTACTTTTGGGCCGGAATATTTTAATACATTAAACCATAATTATCTATGAAACAAATCTTTAGACAATTTGCCCTTACGGCAACATGTTTATTTATCGCCTCTGCCGTTATGGCACAGGTAACCACTTCAAGTATGAGCGGAAAAGTCTCTGAAGCAAACGGCATACCTGCCGTAGGTGCAACGGTAGTTGCCACTCATACTCCAACAGGAACAAACTACCTTGCTGTTGCCGACAGAGCAGGCTCTTACCGCATAGACAACATGCGGGCTGGAGGTCCTTACACGGTAACAATCAGTTTAATCGGATTTCGCAAAGTAGAATTGTCGGGTATCAGTCTCGCGCTTGCCGATAATTTGATATTGAATCACGAATTAGAGGAAGAAGCTTTTGTTTTGGGCGCTGTAGTAGTAACAGCCGAATCTGTCGCTTCAAACATGAGATCCGATCGGGCAGGCGCAATTACCAATGTTTCGCAAAGGGACATTGCGCGTATGCCTACCGTTTCCCGCAGCATCAATGACCTGATACGTCTTACGCCCCAAGCCTACTCCAGCCCCAATGGACCCGCTATTGGAGGAGGCCACTACCGGCAAAACTTCATTACTGTTGACGGCGCTGCCTTCAACAACGGTTTCGGAATTGGCGGAAACCTGCCGGGCGGCGGCTCGCCCATCTCCATTGACGCGCTCGACCAGATTTCGATAAGCCTTACGCCCTATGATGTAAGACAAAGCGGATTCGTCGGAGCAGCAGTCAACGCCGTAACCAAATCGGGAACAAATGAGTTTAAAGGCTCGCTTTACACCTACTTTACGGACGACCGTTTACGTGGAAACAAAGTAGGAGAGGATTATTTTACGAACAATCCTTCGGAGACCAAAATATATGGGGTTACGCTCGGTGGTCCCATCATCAAAGACAAACTGTTTTTCTTTGTAAACTACGAAACCGAAAAGAGCATCGCCCCCGGACCTCTGCGGGTGGCATCCACCAACGGAGTTGCTTCCGGACAAACCATAGCGCGACCCACTGCTCGGGAAATGCAAGAAATAAGTGATTATCTTCGCAGTACATACGGTTACGAGACCGGCCCCTATCAAGGCTATTCTTTCGATAGTCCGGGTAAAAAAATTATGGCGCGTATTGACTGGAACATTAATAACAACCACCATTTCAATATTCGCTACAGTTACATGGATGGCAAAAACCCCTTCAATCCTTCCACCTCATCTTCGTACACCCTTGGCGGCGGACGGCAGGGCATGAATGCCATGTGGTTCAGAAACAGCGGCTATTTTCAAGAAACCAACTTCAGCTCATTGTCTGGCGAATTGAACTCCCGCTTTATGGACGGCAAGTTGAACAACACCTTCCGTGTTACTTATTCGTATCAAAATGAACCAAGAAGCACCGGAGGAATCACTTTCCCCTTTGTTGATATCTTGAAAGACGGCCAAGCTTTCACCTCTTTTGGAACCGAACTCTTCTCCCATGGCAACCTGCGTGAAGTGTCTACATGGAACATCACCGATGAACTAAAATATAGAATTGGAATCCACAATCTTACCTTAGGATTCAGTTACGAGACCAACAATACCAAAAACGGATTCCAGCGCCAAGGCACCGGCCATTATGTATTTGAATCTTGGGATGACTTTAAGAACGGAGTCAATCCGCTGTACTACACAATCACCTACTCCAATGCACCCGGATATGAACAAGTTTTCCCGGGCTTTAGGTTCGACCAATTCAGTCTTTACCTGCAAAACGAGGTGAAAATCGGCAACAACCTGTCCCTCACCGGCGGGATACGCTTTGACCTCCCCACCTATCCGGAACACCCGCAAGTTCAGACCAATCCGATGATTGCGGCGCTTGATTTTAACGGAACAAAATTCAATACAGCCAAACTTCCGGATGTGCGCGTGATGTTCTCGCCGCGTTTTGGATTCAACTATGACGTAATGGGAGACCGTAAAGTGGTGGTACGTGGAGGAACGGGAATATTTACCGGACGTACTCCTTTCGTATGGATTTGCTCTCAATCGGGCGATGCCGGAATGCTCCAAGGCGCCCTTACATGGACCGGTAAAAACAATACCCCCGGGCCTTTTAATCCAAACGTAAACGCATATCTTCCGGCCGTCCAAGCGCCGGCCGGAACCCAAGTACCCACCGCCGGATTCACGGTGATGGACCCCGATTTTAAATTCCCTCAGACATGGAAATCCTCACTCGCCGTTGACTTTAAGTTGCCCCTTGGATTCAATGCAAGCATTGAGGGCGTATACAATAAAGACATTAACTCGGTAATGGTGCGCAATGACGGACTCGTTGACCCTGTGGCTATGAATATACCCGGTTATCCCGACCGTCGTATGATGTATCCGAATACCGCGGCTAAATATATCCACCGCCTTGACGGCACCGGACAGCCGTCGGCAACCGGTTCTAACGGAGCTATGCCTATGGTATTCTATAATGAAAAGGACAACGGTTATTACAGCTCGCTTACCTTTACGCTTGAAAAACAAATGTGGGCAGGCTTTTCCGGTATGGTGGCCTACACGCGCTCTTGGGCAAAGAGTTTGCATGACGGCACCGGCGACCAAGCTCTGTCTTTGTGGCGCGGCTATACCTCAGTACACGGGTCCAACACCCCCGAACTCGGATACGCCGGCTACGTGATGCCCAATGCCATGGTAGGCTCGCTTGCATATCAGTACAAAGGCTTTACCATCTCTCTCTTCTACATTGGATCTAACGATGGCAGAGCGTCTTATACCTATACCAATAACCTTGTGCAGGATGGTAACTCCTTCAATGGTATTAACCTCATCTATGTACCCAAAGACCCAACTGAAATCACATTCGTAGACAAAACAGTCGGCGGAGTTACCTATACGCCTCAACAACAAAGTGAAGCATTCTTCAAATATATTGACCAAGATCCTTACCTAAAATCAAGAAAGGGGCAGTATGCCGAGAAAAACGGATTGATGTATCCTTGGGCGCACCGTTTTGACGTGAAGTTTACACAAGACTTTGACGTAAGAGTCTGCAAATCAAACCACAGGATTCAACTTGGACTTGATATTACCAACGTAGGTAATCTGCTCAATGCTGACTGGGGCAATCGTTGGAGTGTATATCAAACACAGCTGTTGGAAGTAACAAACAGCAGCGCCGTGACCCCTACAGGAAACATAGCGCCAACCTTCCGACTCAACCACATTTCCGGAACTAACGACCTGCCTACCGAAACATTCCGCAAGTCGGTCGGACCTGCTTCCACCTACCGGATGCAATTCAGCTTGCGTTACTTCTTTAACTAGGATTGAAAACAACATCAATCGAGTAGGAGGAAAACGAAGTAGTTTTCTTCCTACTTTCGTTTTCCGACCTCTCACACCACCGTGCGTACCGTTCGGTGTACGGCGGTTCTCATGTAAATCGTCAGCAAAAAGTGCACTAAAAGTATAGATTAGGTGTGTAGTTTTTTGGAGTCCAAAAATGTTTAACTTTAAAGCCCGATTAACCACCATGAGACCCTCCAAAAAGACTAAACCA
>Ga0131853_10006559_pt1 | contig 21010 bp, 14 predicted proteins | sample TergutLab28metaG_FD_92764 | JGI IMG/M metagenome (GOLD analysis project Ga0131853, IMG submission 92764) | Labiotermes labralis P1 segment gut microbial communities from Petit-Saut dam, French Guiana - Lab288 P1 (version 2) (version 2) | ecosystem: Host-associated > Arthropoda: Insects >...
ATACTTATTCATCTGCCAAAGTATAGAATTATTGAATGAAAGACGTGGTTTTTTAAATTTATGAAAACGAGTTTTGTGAATCGCCCCGTGTGCAAATTCAAACATTTGCCGGTATAGTAAATTTCAATCAGTTGATCTTCAGTCAAAATTCATGTACTGTTGACAATTACAGTCTATTTTGAAGTACAGTCTGCTCCGAAACTCAGTTTAGTCAGGTGTGATATTTATACGCCCACCGTATATATACGTATTTACATTCGCAAGGTGTCTTTATACGAGCAGCAGCAAAATATCGCCACATATGGAGTTACAGGTATTCCTACGAACGCCGTGAAGGCGTATGGGGCAATGGAGGTACAGTTCCAGTCACTCTTAAATTTGGTGCTAGAGAGAGGCGAGTTGTGAGCTTTAAGCTCTGCCGCTGTACCTTCGAGGAAAAATGAGAGGAGGCAGTATAGACTCGTCTAGACAGCTTCAGGTAGAGCCAAAATCACTGGTAATTACCGGTAATCGAAATATGATACCTCTGTCATCCAGCCCTTGACCTTTATTTGGGCGAGACATCCCCACTGTGTTCAATGATCAACAAAATAAATATATATATATATATATATATATATATTACAGTCTAACACAACTTTTTATTAAGAAATCACAATTAAAAGATAATTAAATCATTTAAAACAGCGACATGTTTTGGCTCCTCTTATAGAACCATCTTCAGATTGAGACCTAAAAAGTGTTACATACAATTAGCAATATTTTTTAGAGTACGAGATCTCGTTTACATGTTATTAATATATATTATTAATTTAAAATAAATGTAATATCAAATATAAAATAGCATAGGTTAATAAGGTTAAATGTTATAAATAATAAATTTGACATTCAGAGGACCGTGCATCGTGATATATTCTCATAATAAAACCAATGAGATGCACTAATTTCTCAAATTTATTTTTTAAATAGTACTCTACATATTTCGGACAGTTCCTCTTTCAATTATCAGGAGTCTAGCACTGTACATACAGCAATACATACAGGTTATGGTGACTGTTTGGTAGCAAGCAGTCAGCATAACCTGTGTGACATACACCTATTACTGTGTGTACAGTGCTAGACTCGTGATAATTGAAAGAAGAACTGTCCGAAATATGTAGAGTACTATTTCAAAAATAAATTTGAGAAATTAGTGCATCTCGTTGGTTTCATTATGAGAATATAAGTAATAAAATATAGAATATAGGGGGAATAACACAGTAATGTTTTTACAGTTGTAAGGGTGATAGTAACGAAAAATTATATATATATATATATATATATATATATATATATCATCATCATCATCATCATCATGCTCCTGAAGGGTTAGGTGTGTTTCCTGTTCCTTGATCCTCAAGATGATGTTGGTCCCTCCATCTCTTCCTCGGTCGTCCTATGTTCCTTCGTCCTTTTGGTTTATATTGTAGTGCTTGTTTTGGCAGGCTCTTTGTGTCCATCCTCTGCACGTGTTGTAGCCACTTTTTCTGGTACTGTTTTATTTCCTTTACTATGTTCTGTACTCCCGTTTTTTACCTAATACATTGATTCTTTTCTTTATCTAGTTTTGTTATTCCAAGTAAGTGTCTCAAAAATTTCATCTGTGCTGCTTCTAAACGTTGTTCCTCTCTTTTCTTCAGTACCCAAGCCTCACTTCCAAATTTCAATGCTGCTTTAGCTGTAATGTTGTGAATTCTTAACTTTGTTTCTTTGTTCATTTGTTTTCCGAAATGTCTCCGTGTAGCTCAGTTTATTTTGTAGTATGTTCGCAATTTATCTTCTAAATCACTTCCGTTTTCTGATATGCGATACCCCAAGTATTTAAAATCTGTTACTTGTTCAATAATATTGTCGTTTATCACAATGTTTACCCTCTGTATGTGGTTCCCCCACATTGCCATTGATATATATATATATATATACATATATTCTACAGCCTTTAGCCTATATACATATATCAAAAGTGCTATCGATGCAACGTAGCAATTCGAATGAGCCCTACACCACGCTGTCGTCACCAAAGCGACATGATAAACGTAGGTAAGATGTAAAGAGCCGAGAAAGTGATTGGATATGCTTAGTGTGTATCTGACTAAAATAAAATTGTAAGGTTAGGAACTGAAACGTTTCCACCGCAGATTCTTCGCTAAACCTCTACGGCTTATAACAACCAGTCTTAAATTTAATAGTGAAAAGTGCTTTCTAGGAAACGTAAAATATCTGTTGTACGCTACGTGGAATTTTACTTACGCATTCACCGTGGGAATCGACGACTTTTACGAATAGGGTTTCAGTAATATGATTAGACTCGTTTGAACTCTTTCATTGTCATCACAGATTCACTTCACGGGCCAGTAAGTTCTGAAGAGTGTACGTAGCAGTTAAATACAAAAACAGCGAGGTTTGCTTGCATTACAACACGCGGGAAAAGTTTTTGTGGCAGGTTTAATTCAAAATTGTTTACAAACAAATGTATATATTTATCTTAGTAATTAACCAACTTGATGCACAAAATTAGTTTCACAATAAGTTTATTTCATGCCTCTACATGTTTCGAGCACCATGTGCTCATCATCAGGAAGTCAACATTTTATTATACAGCCTCTGTTATCTTCACACCTATAGGTGGGAAGATATCAGAGGCTATATAATACACTTTTGACCTCCTGATGATGAGCACATGTGCTCGAAACATGTAGAGGCATGAAATAAACTTATTGTAAAAAAACTTTGAGCATCAAGTTGGTTAATTACTAAGATAAATATACTGAAATGCACGGTCAGCAAAACATAAAAAATTGTATAGATTGTTCGAAGCTCCTGTGATATTATGCCATATCCAATGATGAAAAGTTACTTAATAAATTTGTGAAGGGTCACGTTGCCCTCAAATTTCGGGTTGACCTTCAAGTTAAAGACATTAAAATCTTCCGAAAAGGCATTATATATTTACCATTCGCAACGACTTAGTATTTTAAAACATATAACATTTCATCATCACCACCATGAGAAACTCAAAATCTCGCAGAACTTTCGCTGATTTAAGCGAAATGATCATTGCAATTTGCCACAATATATTGTGAAGTACTATAAGATACGAAAGTTGCACACATTTTAGCAGTCCTTTACACCAAAACTAGCATCGTCGAAACTATCCATATACATATTTATCGAAGTAAGTAAACATAACGAAAAAGTGCACCTCCATATAAAATGTTTTTTTTTGTCCCATAGCAGGTCTGGACAGGCCCTTAGGGGTCCAAGAGTTTGAGGTTCCCAGAATTTCTAAATATTCGGCATATGGAGGTGGTAAGGTTGTCAGCCCTTCTCACCGGGCGCCTTCACCCCGCAGGAAGTAATGCATGTCTGTTAGAGGTTGATTCAACCCACAAGCCATAGTGCGGCCGGAAGGTTTAAGCGGAAGAAAAATCCCTAGGACCATATCGGGAATCGAATCGGCGACCTTCGTTAGCGCATCCACATCACCTTACAGGTGTAACAAATTGCTCAAGAAATGTCTTGGAACCAGAGAGGCTGTACATTCCAATTTTCTACTTAGTTCAGATTGAAAATATTTTACTTTCAGGCTAATTTTAATTTAGTCTAATGGTTTTCGGGTTTCTTAAACTGTTGTAAAGTTTTGATCAGTTCCATGGCAGTTTTGTGAAGTTCGTAAGAAACACTTTCAGTCGAGGGACCGTAAATCCAAAGCTTAACGCCAGATGGATACAACATCTTCTTCGACAACTTGCAATATTAAAGTACAATTCGGCACTCTCCTTCTGATCGACCCGCTGTCTCCTCTGAAGATAAACTTACGGATTTATGAATGTTAGCCGAACACTTGAGAAAGCGGCGTAACATAAATAAATTGTATTTTGCTTGAAGCCGAACAGAAGTGCGAGCAATTCGCACAGACGTTCTATCACTTCTTGTATAAGACTGTACATGTAGAAGCACGTTTGAAATTTGAAAAGTCGTCAGTTGCAGGTGGTTCGCGAACTGGTCGATATGGCAGTTCTAAAGACAATGTGTGGTGGAACGGAGTATGAGCAGGAGGGGGGCATTTGGGTGGGGAGGGGGGAAGGCTTGTTGGCACTTGATTGCCACTGACCACGCAATCTACTGGATGTCGCAAGCCATGTCGCCTCAGCTGACATGACACCCTCAACACCTCCCGGGCTGCTAAGCACGGATGTCAAAACTGTGCCGTGAATCACAACAGAAGAAAACGGGCGAGGAGCTTTACGAGAAAAGGATTGGCCGTCAGCAGTTTATTTAACGATATTGTATCAAGTACATGACACCACAGAAGAGATACATTCCTCTCACTCTGTCAGTCCGTTGAAATTAAGCACTTGAATACAAACTTCGCAGTTTGCAACACAGATCCAGGATAGCGCAGTAGGTATAGTAACTAAGCTACTGGCTGAGCGACCAGGGATTAAATTCTCGGCAGCGAAATGGACATACTGCCTAAAATGTCCAAACCGGCTCTGGGGCCGAAACAGAGTCCCATTAAATGTGTGTGGAACTTCCCACACTGCAATACAGTGGCTGGAGATTGAAGCTGACCACACAGCTTCCTCCTATGCCGAGGATAAGAATAAGTGGAGCTTTGAAACTACCCTCTCTACCCCTACATGCTTACACGGCGTACACCTTTTAAAAAAATGTGATTTTTTTATGGCGCAAAGGACCATAGTGCTTCATTATCGAGGCTTCACGATCACACTCAGACACACCACATGAGGTAGGACTCCTCTGGACGAAAGATCAGCTCGTCGCAGAGAACTCTACTTGACAGCACACAACATTCAAAACAGACAAACATCCATGTCCCCTGGGTGGGATTTGAACCTGCAACCCCAGCAAACGAGCGGCCGCAGACCCACGAATTAGACCGCGCGGCAACTGGGACCGGGTTTCATATAAAGTTAAACATCCATTTAACTGCCTGAATTTAACCCAACATTTAGCCTAAAGGGAAATTAAACATTGATTATGTATTTTAATCAGTGGGCCGGGTAACTCAGTCGGTATAGCGACTGACTACGGGCTGGACGGACTGGAATCGAATCCCGGTGGGGACGAGATTTTCCGCCCGTCCAGACCGGCCCTGAGACCCACCCAGCCTCTTGTAACATGGGTACCGGGTCTTCCCCGGGGGTAAAGCGGCCGGTGCGTGGGGCTGATCACTCACCCCCTTCTGGTGCCGCGGTCATGGAAGAATAGAGCTATACCTCTACCCACCCTCTGGGCCACACCGGGCCTGTAATGGGATCACTTTACCATTTATGTATTTTAATCATTTATGCAATACAGACGACACACACACACACACACATACATTCGTAAAATTACGATAAATAGTCAGTTTTCTACAAAAACATACTGCAGGGATGACATCAACTCCTGTGAAAGGAGAGGAAAGGTACTACATTTGAGCTACATGATATATGTGAGATTTCCGTCTTTCGGCGCAAAGCAGATAATATCTGGGTTCTTCTGCGATACTACGCAGCGCATTGGGGTAATTTCTTACCGACATTTCGGGAACAATTTATCGGCCCTATCTTTAAGGGCAAAAAAAAAATCAAAGATATATGTACAAACAACAAAACACATTAATATGATTTAATGGTCTTCCTTCATTTTGCCTTACTGATTTACCTTTCAATTGCCAAGATTATATCAATATTACGAAATATCACTCATACAAGGTACTAATCCAAGCAGAGTGTGCAATGGAACGCGGGCCCTACAGATGTCTAGAGATATTTTAGCTGTGATATCTTCCCAAGACGAAAGATTTATCATATCCCGGTCACGCAGTTTGTACGTCGTCTTAGAATATACCTTCGGGAAACGAATAAGAGGAGTTACATATATATATATATATATATATATATATCCAGTTTCCATCAATCTAGACTTTGACACCCCTTACTCCATAGTGCCGAACGGAGCTGCAGTGTCGTTAATCACCCAGCACCTCCCTCCCTTGTACGCCAGCCGGCGGAAACTTTGAATGACACTTACGGAACCGCGTACAAGGTAACCTGCCACCGAACAGAGTATAAACCTGCTCTATATTCCACACGAATTTAAGACGAAAGTGAGATGTCAGGTTAGCAGTTACTCAAACCAAAAGAAGGAATAAGGGATATTACTGCATTTAACAAGGACAACAACCGTCGTCATCCACATTAGCGTTCGAAGGACTAACATAAAATGACACTGAATTGTCCATCACTACGAACGGCTGCAGACTTCCTGATACTACGCATCTGTGTCACATATTGATGCAGTGACAAGGATAAAAACGACTTTTTTTGTCCTAAATAAAGATCTTACATGAAATAGCTTGGCCTGACAGTAATGGATCCTGGTGTGGGCGAATTTTCGGAACCAGTCCAGACCGGCCCCGGGGGCAATACAGCCTCCTACACAATCGGTACCCCGTCTTCGTCCGGGGGTTAAGCGGCCTCAGCTTAGCTGTGACCAACCATCCCGATCTATGGCCTATGTTATAGAAAAAAAGTAGAGCTATAAACCTACTCTCCTTCCTGGGTCTTCATACGCCGTTCTTGGGTGAAATTTACTTTTTAATTTATAAGAAATAACTACTGGTATTCAGTGACGCTAAATATTCATGTCTTCTATGTCATGTCCACGGGCAAAATGTTACAGACTGAGATGGTGGAGCAATCCGGAAGACGGGAGTCTTCAACAAAATCGCTCTGAAAATCTCTGATCACGTACGGCGATACTGTTCCAATCTTTCAAAATGACTACATTTCAGTGTGCACATACCGCCTTACAGTATTAAGAAAATCTACGAGCAGGGAAACCTGACGTGATCTACAAAGAACCGCTTGTAAGACGAATCAACAAATTCCGTGAAATAAAATCCGTCTCGAGAGACAAAGAGTTTCTCTGTACTTCAAGAAATTCCCCGCACTTTACTGGATTCCAGCGTTCAGCTTCTTGTTCACAGACCTCGACACTTGTCCCTGTCCTGAATAAGAAAATTCCAAGTGAAAAACTGATGTAACGCCAACAAATTAACTTTTCCTAATTTTATACCAAATATCTTGTAAATAGCTCCTACATCTTATGTTTATTGGACCGTGCATCATCTTGATAGTTCAGTAAAGAGAGACCAACTTGATGTCATTTGCTTCTCTATTTCGTTATTTAATGCTCAACATGTTTCGGATTTTAATACATCCATCTTCAGGAGCTTGCGACTTATTTGTTTAGTTATTTCATGGGTTTTATTGCTCTGGTTCGATGTGTGTTGGTGTTACGTTGTGGTTTGGCTGGGGTAGTGTGGTATTCGGATGCATGCTTCAGCCTGCATCCGGATACCCAGCAAAACAACCCATGAAATAACTCAACAAATAAATCGCAAGCTCCTGAGGATGGATGAATTAAAATCCGAAACATGTTGAGCATTAAATAATGAAATAGAGAAGCAAGTGACATCAAGTTGGTCTCTCTTTTTTTAACTAGCTCCTACATGTTTCGGCATTATTATCTCGCCACTTTCAGGGTGCTCACAAAAAATTTCTTTAAATATCTAATAATGCCTAAACATGTGGGAGCTATGTAAAGAAAGTGCACATAATCATAAGGTTCTTCATCCCCGTTGTGTTCAATAAGCTAACAAGAGTGGAATGTATGTACTTGCGTAACACAACTCTACTTGATGGTAGAGGTTTATATAGTATTTACTACATAAGGTACAACTACATGTTTCGGCACTTGACAATGGCCATCTTCAGGTTGAACATGAAATACTTAGTAAGCAGTTATACAGGGCTTATTATGGCCTGTATACAGTGGTACAGTACAGGAGGTGAGGTTGGCACGAGATCTTGTATGGGTCATGCATGGAGTTTGGGAGGTGTGGGTACATGAGGGGACTCTGCTATTATATGTTATGTTAATATAGTTAGGTATTACTTACTTACTTATTCCATGGTGCAGAGTCCTTCTTGAGAAGCTAACTGGTTTGCAGCTAGTCAAGAAATTCCCCGCATTTCAAGAAAGGTTCATTACCGCACTCACATACGTCCGCCACCTGCCACTATCCTGGGCCAGCCCAGTCCAGTCCATATACCCACATCCCACTTCCTGGAGATCCATCCTAATATTATCCACCCATCCACGTCTAGGTCTCCCCACTGGTCTCCTTCCCTCCGGTTTCCCCACCAAGACCCTATACACCCCTCTCTCCTCACCCATATGTGCCACATGCCCAGCCCATCTCATTCTTCTCGATTTTATCACCCGCAAAATATTGGGTGAGGAGTACAAATCAATATAGTTAGGCCTATGGTATCATATTATGTGTGTTGTAGAAATTATATTTACCGACATATACTTATCCTATACATATACAATGTGCAATACTATACAAAAATATGGTTTTTGTAATTATAGTTTTCGGTTCATTAATCTATTCAAGTTGTTATTATATTTTACTGTTATACCATCAAATAAATTTGTGTTAGACAAGTACATACACTCCACTCTAGAAAGTGCGCATAAATTATAGAATAGTGATTTTTGTGGTATTACACAAATTTTTAACTGTGTCATAACGTACGGAATGAGAAATGTAAAGGACCATTCCTGTCCATGTTCTTCCAGACTATGATAAAGTACATACAACCTTATGTTATATAAGTGGCCTATTTCTCTCTTAGCGATCGATACCAGAAACCTGTATGTGAAACAAATTTTGTGCATCAAGTTAGTTAAATACTGAGATAAAAAAACTGAGATGCGCGGTCAATAAAACTTCAAAACATTACCAAGTCTAATACTCGATTGTCACGTTATAGCAGTCTGGTATACGAAACAGTGTGCTTTGGTGTGTTTCATATTTTCAAAAGAATGCAGCATCGCTCTCTTTGGGGCATAAATTACTCAATTGTTTCAAAGAGATTCAGACGATGGAATCCACGTAATTCTGCATCAGCAAAGCGGTTGCTCTGATGACTCATTCAATACAGTCTTCAAATTACACACGTATTACGCACACTTCGTAAGTTCATGAGTGTTCGTCCCATGCACACGCAACTTTGCTGTATACAGAACTTTCTACTAATATTGAAAAGAAGACGCTTGGACGCAAATATTTTACTAATTATGTCCTGTTATATAACATGGTCTATTTCAATGACAATGTATTTAACTATGAAATGTAAATTTTATCTTAATGTTCGACAAACATGACCTTTTTGTGTGTTCCCTGAAGATGGCTATGTATATTGGCCGAAACATGTTGGAGTAATATGCGTGTGATAAAAACTGTGCAATAAGGTGTAACAAATCTTATCTGCACGCAATCTATACATTTCTCTCAAACGTCAGTACCCTACCTACCAGACCACAAGATTCAAAACTCATACCCTAGCATTTAGGCCACAAGCCGCAAAAACCGCAAATCTAATGACTATAAACACAGCTGGCTGCTGTTGTACACAACGCTTGCACCACAGTGGTCAGGCTACCTGCCTCGCTTGATCGTCAGAGAAGTTGCCACAGTTGAAGGAGCTAAAGCAGTACTCACACGAGTTCAATAACAGATATAATGAAAAATATCATGAAAGAAAAGGTGTTGAAGAGCCAGCTGTAATGACGGAATGCAAGAACAGCTTCGTGGAATAGAACTGTTCTTCAGAACCTAACAGTCGCTCAGCTAGTCCATAAATTCCCCAATTTTTAAGGTAATTATCAGCTCATTACTCCTTTCACATTTCTTCACTGCAGGACCCTGCCATGAAACATGTAATTTCAATTCTTACAAAATTTATTTATGATATATTTGAATCTAAATCTACCACCTGCCTCTCTATGTTTGCAATTTGCTCAATTCAAGAAAACCAATTAATATTTTGTACATATTTTAAATTTTTCGCTTCCGTGCGAAGTCCTCCGTAACTTGATGTTTTGTGATAAGCGAACTTTCTTATGCTCCTAACTACGCAGTTTTATCCAGGCTCCAGGTACTATCCCTTCAGACCAAGTTCTCCACCACCATAAACAAGTGGTAGAATTTTGACTTAAATCTATGACGTAAAAAAATTAACGTATTAAATTACTGTCGACGTAACTTTCCCAACAACATTTCCGTTAACTGCATTACACAGTCTGATTAAAAAGTAAACTTCCCAATGCTGGTGACATATCCAGTCCGTGTGACCGCGGTCTACGTAAAGCTACTGCGGTTTGCAGAAATACGACTCCATCTGCGAAGTACGATCATTTCCACAAGTACAAACTGCAAGGTGAGGGGCTAGTCTCTGTCTCCAACCACATTATTTTCTCGGTACTGGGATCCAATGGTATAAGGCACATATCCATTCTGATACAAATACAGTTCTGCTAGTAAAGGTAAAGGTACAGCAGTCCCATTACAGGCCTAGAGAGGCCAAGAGGTTTCCAGGAAGTTAAGGTTCCCAGATTTCGTGACTACGGCACAGGATGGTGGTAGGTTGTCAGCCTTACGCACCGGCCGCCTTTACCCCAGGAAATACTCCTGGTACCAATTTCTATTGGAGGCTGAGTCGACCCCAGAGTCATAGTGCGATCGGGAGAATTTTATGTCAATGGGATCGAACCAGCGACCTTCCGATTTGTAGCACAGCACCTTTACCACTGTGCTACCGCGGTCCCCTTTCTGCTAGTACAGATCTTCTTTAATTTTCATGACGAGTTGAACTATATTTGACTGAATATAAAAAGTTTGAAGAAATATAAAAATATATATTTAGTACTCTAATTTAGTTTACTGGAAAGGTGCAGCGGATAAAACAACTCGCTCTGAGATCCAAAAAACGTGTTAATTCTACGTGGAAATATTATTCTGTTTTCATGGCAATAATGACACAAATTCTGTTCTTATTTATGCCCGTCGCATATCACTATACACTGAACCAAAAAACAATTTTTATTCCACCAACAATCTTTTATTTTTAGGTGCATCACCCCCGTTGTGTTATAAGTAATTAGGAAGGGAGTGGGGTACAGCCACGTAGCCCCCACCGATGTACTAACGCGCTAGGAACGCTTGGGACACCCCTAGCTCTCCATTCTGCACGTACAAACCCCTCCTAATTTTTACTCCTGATATAGGGCGTACTACTTATATAGTACAGTCTAGCTTAATGCACATTAATTACTTAATTATGTTCCATTTTATACTCTACTTAGAAGAGGTACTTTTAGCTCAATATGTATAATCCAACCGACAAATAAATCTCGTTGAAAGTTTAGAATATGCTTCTATACTATGATCTTACTCTGTATAAATTTCCTCTATATACATTTTTGTGACCTGAAGATGGCCCACAGTGGCCGAAACATGTCGTCGTCAGCATAATAAATAGGATACAAGACAGTTGTGTTTTGACCTACCCCTCCCCTTCCCTAAATGTTTACTTGTAAACAAGAATTATCTAGTAACTAAGTTCTTTTATTCACTTAAGGCGCACAATGTGATGCCACATAACAAGATCACTATAAGCTGTTCGCTTTAAAGACACACAGTACTTTGCATGTTGAAATAAATTCGGTATTTAAATTCCGTCGCCCTTCTTGCAGAAATCGTTGGCAACCCACAGCACTCCACATGAAGATCAATTAATTCCCCCGTAATGCCAATAAAACTGCCCAACTTTGAGGCATGAGATGGAAATTAAATCTAATTTCAGTCTCCGAACAAAATTGAAATGGTGTCGCAATTAATTATCCTGTTGATATCTGCGTAGTTTTATTATCCTTCCAGAGTTACTGGAAATCTGAAGCTAATTTATCACATCTCTTCAATATTCCATTTCGGTTAAAAAGCTGCAGAAACTTTCAGCTGCCTCTCTAATCCCGTCCAGCTGTTTCACATACTGCATCAGCCAACAATGGTTAAATCTACGCACGTTCACACACTACTTTACCGCTTCTTTGTCTCGTGAATGTATAAATATGTGAACTATAAGTATAATTTATTAGTAACTTAAAATCTGTTATTGCATTTATGAAAATGGTTTATCCCTTTCCCCCTGCGCCCATTACTACTATTATTATTATTATTGTTATTATTGTCCTTCTGCTCTATGTGCTTCGGGGACAAATGCTATCGACAGCGATACTGATATATTCAATGGATGTTTGGTCTCGGTTAATAATTGTCTAGTATCAGAAACTATTGCTAGGCAATTCAGAAATTCTCTAAATTTCTGAACCTGTAGTAAATCTAACCTGTAAGTGTGTTTTATAAATTAGATTCTCTTAATTTTTTATATTTTATACTACGTCTAAAACTGGTCCTGTGCTGGTAAGTGTGTTTTGTGTATTAGTTCTGCTAATTTTGTGTATTTTGTACTACGCCTAAAATTGGCCCTGTGTTGGAAAGTGTGTTTTGTGTATTAGTTATATTAATTTGTGTACTTGTATTTTGCACTAGTTTTATATTTAGCCATGAGCTTTTAAACCAGCACGTTAATAAATGACAAATTAAACTGAATTATTATTAGAGTTTTGTTGCTGTTAATATAATGGGCCGTTAGGATGTGAACAGGTTAATAAGCAAGAATTATACTTTGCAGTTCTTGAGATTTGACATCAGTGTAATCGAGATTTGTCTCTAATGGGAATTGTCGTTTTATCGGTGGGGGTTTGTAGTATTTCGAAGGAACCTGCTACCCCTTAGGATAAAAGAAACACTTTTTTTCAAAGCGTCGGTAACGACTTACCCGGCTACACAGCGTCGCATCCGAGACGACTGGTATGCAAGAAATTAATTATTATTAATATTACCATCGTCATAATTATGATCATTTTTATTACTACTATTGGCCCACAGCCCTATGGCCAATAGACAAACTTCTGTTCGTATCCCTATCATCTTTCTTATACAGCTACAACGAAGTTTAGTCTTCCACAAGGATCCTTTATATGACACTTAATTCTAACCTTTCATATCATCATATCTATATCTCCGCTTATATAAGGTGTTTGTAAGTGGAACTGCTATACGAGAGCATACAGGAATATATCTGAGCCAAGGCGAAAGGAAGCAACAAGAGAAAACTGCGTAATATAAAGCTTCTGTGGGGAAAACTTTTAGGAAATCGCTCGAAGAACATAGTTCTAGATGGAGAGATAATATTCAAATACATTTTAAAGAAATGCCAAAGGATTATACAAACTAGATTCGCTGGCTAAAGATATGGATAATTGGGAGGTTGTTCTTAAAAGGGTAATTGAAGTCCGAGTTCCAAAAGCTTTGTTGAATTTCTTGATCAAGTAAGAACTTGTCAGTTTATCAAGTCGATTTTACTTCGTGGAATTAATTAGTTACGTAGTTACTTAATTTGTTGCTTACCTAGTTGTATCTTTCCACTTAAAATTTTAAGTAGGATATCTTTTCCTTACTGAAGATTTAATTATATAATGGAAGAAGACACCTATGTATGAAAATGTTTCACTGCCCACGCACAGCATGGATAATTAAACGAAACAATAAGATACGTTTACAAACTTCATGCTACTTATAAACTGGGTACAAATCTTGCACGTTCTTGCCCGCCATGTCTGCAACTTGCTGGAATACGAAGTGTGTTGCTCAAGGTTTCAAAATTTGGTGTTCAATTCCTTTGTTTATTTAGAAATTTAGCTCATTTGATCCTATTATCATGTTGTTTGTGGTTTAAATTTTTTTCATAAGTGATTTTAAATAGGCATATAACTTAATAAGTGCTGTGCTACAAATCGGAAGGTCGCTTGTTCGATCCCAGACGGTGTCATTGGAATTTTTAATTGACATAATCCTTCCGATCGCACTATGGACTTGGGGTCGACTCAGTCTCTAAGAGAAATGAGTACCAGGAGCATTTCCTGGGGATAAAGGCGGCCGGTGTCTAAGGCTCACAACCTTACCACCATCCTGTGTCGTTGTCATTTACTCTGGGAACGTTAACTTCCTGGAACCCTCTGAGCCACTCCAGGCCTGTAACGGGACTGCTTTACCTTTTACATAACTTAATAAAAACATGTGTTAATGATACATCGTTCGTTTAGATTATATTTTTTGTAGAAATGAATGATTTTGTTTCGTTATTTTAACTACTTTTTCTATGTTGTAGTCTTTATTTTGTGTGATTCCTTGGCGTCTGAATTTTATGTACCGAAGTTTCGAAACATTCTGTCTGTTCCACTTTCATATGTGGTGTAAGATGGAACAGATATAAAATTCAGAAGCCTGGGAATAACCGAAATAAAGAATGCAACATTCAGAATATGGAGAAAGCTAGAAATCAGGAAATATTTCAATTTCGTAACGTAATCAGCTTTATTGCTGTTCCAAAACACTTTAATAATTGAATTAAATTGACTATATTTCAGTTATAAAACACTTTAATAATTTATCTGAATGAAATAATAAATCGTCCTAACGTTTAAACACAACGTCATGAAGGCGCTTAAGAGAGAGTGGAATTATTGTTCCTTCAATTCGACACTAAATTCAGCATGAGGTAGCCTCTGGTTAGGAGGGCAGGTGTGCCGTGCAGCCGATGAGTATTAAGGACCAAGAAGACTGGTGATTTCACTGCGCCAATACAGTATCAAACCACTGGCTACACCAGCGCACAGGACATTAATATTCCATTCCACTCTGCTATTTTCTAATTTCCTTTCTCAGAGATGTGGGCTCACATGACATTGCTTTCACATTATGCGTGATTTTCATTCTGCAGACAGCAAATGCAATAATTTCAGGCTCCCGCCACGATGTAGATGGGATCTGCACTCTTCTGAGTTGTTACGCTGCGCGAAGTGGAAGATCCTTACAGACGTTTCGGAAGAGCCTATGGGTTCCATCTTCAGGGAATGAATAATCAATGGCTGATAGAATGAGCCACGTGATAAGTAGCAGGTATAAAAACTGGAATCAAATAATAATAATAATAATAATTTCAGTGCGGTTCTGGCGTAAGCAATTTTGATGTGTTAATCGTGCTAATTCTTTTGCTTCGCAGTACTTATAGGATCAAAATTGACTTCATTCAGTTGAAGTGAACACTGAATTCCTAAATTCGGGTTTCGGTAAATAGTCATCATCAAGAAGGGTGTTTATGATTCACAAATTCCTGTACGTACGGAAATCTGTAGACTATCGTACAAACACTTAAACACAAAAATGTTGATGAAGTGTCAAATATCGTATGAAAAAGTATGGAAAACTAACTTCCGGTTACTGTGGGGTTAAGGGCTTGAGTTCCTAGTTAGTAAAAAATCGTAATATATACCAAAATGTAACTATTTGTAATAAGAAAGCAGCAAAACCGACGAACATAAAATATGGCGGGTTTTAAATTAAGTTACATCGCACAACTCTCGACATCGTGTAAATTAATTAACTTATTCACAACATGTACTTTAAATTATACAAAGAAGAGTAATTAGGCTCAAAATTTTTTGTTTTAAGTTTCTGAATTTTCAATTTTAATTATTTATTTACTGACACACACACACACACACACACAAACACACATGTATCAATATTACACATCAATATTTGAAGAATAAAAGACCAACTTGATGTCACTTGTTAGTATATTTCACTTCTTATGTGTTCAACATGTTTCGGACATTAATATATCCATCATCGGGAGCTTGCGACTGTGCTGTTGAATTACCACATTGGTCGTATTGTTCTTGGTTCGATGTGTGTTGGTGATTCGGTGTGGTTAGGTTGGAGTGGTGTCTGTGTTGCAGGCTGAAGCATGCTTCAGCCTGGATTCTGTGGTCGATTTTCAGGGGTTCCAATAGCACATTTCCTTTGTAATGGAACACACATAAGAAGTGAAATAAAATAACAAGTGACATCAAGTTGGTCTTTTATTCTTCAACTATCACAACGATGCACGGTCCAATAAACATAAGATTACACGTCAAATTCATGGACAATTAGACACTGAACTCAAAGCCCACCAGCGTCACGTAAATATCGCAGCAGATTTTAAAAAAGCATGCAAACTAAGGAACAATGCTAACAGGGTCATCCTGTATATATATATATATGGTCAAGTACAATATTTTATATTCGGACATATATGTGACTGTGTGTACGTTGATGGGAATTTTAAACCATATGTATCGGCAGCCTTCTGATTTGATATACTTTCAATAAGAGAACAAAAACTCTCTCTGGAACAAAACACAGTGGCCAAGGTGTACGACATACATAGCGATTGTGTATCAACTGCAGAGATTAAACGAAAAAAAGTATGTGGATATTGATAAAAATTACAGGGTGTTTTATATACATCAATTAGTTTGAATCTCAAACAATCCTTTTTATTTGCACACCTTACGAAAGACGACCCATCATCGAACTGCCTTCCATTTCCATTGAACCTGTACATAAACTGACACTGTAATTTAAGGAATTAAAGCAATCTCACATATTCCATAATCTTATAGAGTAACGGTATATTATTCAATGGACATTTTTCCGTTTCGCTGGGTTGCGTTTGTAACCACTCCTACAAATTTCTGTGCACACAGACTTATAGGATTTCAGTGAAAGTTGTAATTCAGTTTCAGTTCCGATGTGCTCCAGTATGTGGGTATTTGTTTCCTGGTCTGATATATACAACATCATGTGCCCTCTCATACTGACCACTGATTACAGCCTCCGTCACGGTCTCCTGCAAATTTTGAAGGTTTCTCAATTTAGCATGGGCCACTACATACTGCTTACTAACGCATCTGTTTGGGCGCCGAATCTGTCTAGTAGCCGTCTCTTCTAACTGGAAGCATAGGCATTACTTTAAAAGTGAGGCAAAGAATAAGGCAATTGTAGAAATGTCGCTATATCAGCCACTATCTTGACTAAACTCTACTAAAGGCTGTTGTAAAAATTTAAAGATCAAGATATATAGAACTATAATTTTGCCTGTTGTTTTGTATGGGTGTGAAGCTTGGTCGCTGACATTGCGGGAGGAAAGGAAGCTGAGGGGTTTTGAGAATATGGTGTTGAGGAGAATATTTGGACCTAGGAGGGACGAGGTAATGGGGGAATGGAGGAGACTGCATAACGAGGAGCTGAATGATTTGTACTCCTCAACCCAATATTGTGCGGGTGATAAAATCGAGAAGAATTAGATGAGCTGGACATGTGGCGCGTATGGGTGAGGAGAGGGGGGGTGTATAGGGTCTTGGTGGGGAAGCCGGAGGGAAAGAGACCACTGGGGAGTCCTAGGTGTAGATGGGTGGATAATATTAGGATGGATCTCCGGGAAGTGGGATGTGGGTATATGGACTGGGTTGGGCGGGCCCAGGATAGAGATAGGTGGCGGACGCTTGTGAGTGCGGTAATGAACCTTCGGGTTCCGTGAAATGCGAGGAATTTCTTGACTAGCTGCAAACCAGTTAGCTTCTCCAGAAGGACTCTGCACCAGGGAGTAAGTACGTAAGTAAAGGCTGTTGTAATAAAAGAGTTATAACTGATTGAACATTCACGTTTTCGTGGATGCTGCACCATCACAACCTATATACACCTGTCAAAGACTCCTCGGCTAGTGCCTGACACTGAAGCTGAAGACGCCCTTTCTTTCGTCATTGACAGTCCAAATGACGTAACGTCCTATACTAATATACCTTTAAACCGCTGTGTAAACCTCTAAATATCTCAATACAAATGGTTGATCGTCGAGAACTCATTACCCTGAATGTTCAAAACGTTTTAAAAATTAATACTATGATCAATCACAAAATATTCTTGAAAAATATGAGAACTTCTAATTTATATACGAACTTCTAATTTATATACGAACTTTTTCTACGACAATATCCTTAGTCCGCCACATACGGCTCAACGAGTGCAGACACGAACATGTATTGCGGTATTTTAACAAACTGGCGCACATTCGAAGAATCTTCGTAAGGACGAGAAGAGAGGTTTTCTTGCATGCTGTAAGCGTCAGTCCGTCCGACTTTGATCTACTGTCGGCTTCGAAACCGTTGAACAGTTTTTCCTTCAACTCAGGATTAGAGGCGTTTATTAAACGTCAGAAAATTACACATTTCAAAACATATTTATTCAGAGTAACGTCCGTTTTTCATTAAATCATAACAGAAGAATTTCATGCGTGTCATACATGTGCAAGCAAGATTTTGGTGACGTCTGAAGTAGCAAATATGTGCATAGCGTTAGCTGAATCTTCCGACTTACTAATGTGAGTAATGTTAGCAGATACCAAAGCCTACTTTACATAAGGTCGTAAATGACCTTCAAGTATATCATAAGACGTTATTTAAATTTTGGTTAATTTGCACAGTAAAATATGCAGATGACCTCGTGCTACTGCATAAGGAAGAAACGGTACTACAGGGCATAATTTATGGACTAACTGTAGTAGAAAGACGTTTTGGAATGGAAATGAATGTACAGTAACTGAGGTAATGAGAATCTGAAGGCAACGATGCACAATACAAACTAACGATATATAAAAATAACTCGAATATGTGGAATATTTCGACTATGTGAGTAGCATGATAACGTGACATGAAAGTCAGAACTTCTATGGCAAAATCGGCGATCAAAAAGAAGAAGACCCATTTCATCAGAATATTAGAACTAAATTTAAGGAAGAAATTACAGAAATACCATATTTGGAGAATAATTTTGTATAGTGTTGACACCTGGATACTTTGGGAAAATATTTCAGTAACACGAGTTATTCTTTCTTTTGGGTGATTCCCCGGCCTCTGAATTTTATGTGCCGACGTTTCAGAACACTCTTTTCCATCTTCATAGGCAGTGTAAGCAGGAAGAATAACTGGGACGAAATTGCTAGGGTATTTATACAGGTAAAGGTTTGGCTCAATATTGCCTAAGCCAATCGGAAGTTGGGGGGAAGGGAGAGGGGGCGTGTCCAAGAAGAGGAACAACATTCAGATCATGCCGAAAGTTTGAAATCAAGAATATTAGAAGCATTTTGATAAGTTACATACTCCGTGCATGAATCAGACGTATAACATGTATTAAAGACCAACAATTGTATGTAACATTATTGCATTATGGTCACCAATATGTTTCGGTCACACATGTGGCCAGCTTCATGGCGAATTTTTTTAAAACAAGAATAAAATTATAAAGAAGTTTTGTATGAATCACTCCGCAGTATTACAAACCATATTATTTCTTGTTAAAATTCACTGTTTAATAATAAAATACGAATGACTACAAAAGTATAGGAAGTAGTTCATCATCCAGACAACATTTTACAGCAATCTGGATTATAATTCAGCGCATGTTTCTGCTACATACGTCACCCCACACACACACACTCCAAACAAACTGAAGAATAATAAAAGACCAACTTAATGTCACTTGATATTTTATTTCACTTCTTGTGTACCCAACATGTTTCGGACATTAATATATCCATCATCAGGAAATTGCGACTATACTGTTGAATTATCACATTGGTCGTTTTGTTCTTGGTTTTCTGTGTGTTGGAGATTTGGTGCGGTTGGGTTTGAGTGGTATCCGTGTTGCAGGCTTAACGGCTAATCTAACTCTACTCTTTTTCTCCAAGATATCACCCTGAGGATGGCCACATGAGTTGCCGAAACATGTTTTTGACCATAACACAATAAAAATACATCAATAAAATTAAAGTGTATTTGTTTGACTGATTTATTTGTAGATCAGAAACACTTTGAAAGTTGTATAATGCGATGTTGGGGAACGACGGAGATCAGTTGGACGGACGTTGTGAAAAATGAAGTAGTATAATATAGAATAGAGCAGAAAAGGAACGTCCTGTACACAATAAAATGAAGGATGCCTGCAGGGATTAGTCAATTCTTGCGTAGGAACTTCCTTCTGAACCACGTTATTGAAGGAAAGTTACATGGAAAGATAGAAGTGGCGGAAAAACGAGGAAGGAGACCTAAGCAGCTACTGGATGATATATGGAAGAGACAGGAAAGTGAGAAATGAAAGTGGAAGCACTAGATGGCACTCTGTGGAGAACTCGCTTTGGAAGAGACTAGCTACCTGCCGCAAGGCAATCTATCTAATGAATAAACCTATCTCTTTTGACATATACGCATAACACTGTTCGGCCACACCAATTTCTAAACAAGGCTCCTAGTTACCAAACGCAAAGGCAGATAAACAATGTTATAAACATCATAATTCCTAAATCAATATTCGACATAATTCAATAGGACACACGTATTAGTCAAGTTAATTTGCTGTACTGACTCTCACACACACTGACATACTATCAACGCCAAAGTGAACTTCCCTGGATGTGACATAAACAGTTTAACGACTTTTGTGAAAATATAGATTCTGATTTATTAATCTTTTACAACGTGGTCTCTCTCTTGTTGTCTAACAACTGTTGCTTTCTTTGCTGGCAAGTCTCATCTGAACAGGCCACAAAAGGCTTTATATTCTGGCAGCAACGAACTTGAATACTGTGAACTGCATTATTGATACGTCCCGTGCAGTGTTGTTAAGAAGTATGTATGTATAACACAATAAGTTCAGTATGCCCAAAGCCATAAATCCTAACTCACTGGATTCGGAATACAGTTACTTTCAGAAGTTGAAAGTAAGTGCTACGAAGTCTGAAATATTTTAGATTCAATGACAGCGAATGTGAGTTCAGTGAATCCACAAAGACATTTGGAATCACATCAGTTCTATTCAAAGCAACGGATTGGAGAATATCGATAAGACCGAAGGCTATTTATCGGCCGGTACCGGTAAAGTGTCTATTTAAAGATGCTGCCCAGTAATTCAGAATATCGTGTAATGTCCAGATGATGGTCAGTAATGTCCAGATGATGGTCAGTAATGTCCAGATGATGGTCAGTAATGTCCAGATGATGGTCAGTAATGTCCAGATGATGGTCAGTAATGTCCAGATGATGG
>Ga0131853_10006560_pt1 | contig 21010 bp, 7 predicted proteins | sample TergutLab28metaG_FD_92764 | JGI IMG/M metagenome (GOLD analysis project Ga0131853, IMG submission 92764) | Labiotermes labralis P1 segment gut microbial communities from Petit-Saut dam, French Guiana - Lab288 P1 (version 2) (version 2) | ecosystem: Host-associated > Arthropoda: Insects >...
ACACACACACACACACACACAAACACACACACTTTCTCTAACTCCCCCAGATCTCCAAGTCGACTAATTCAGGAAGGTCACTGCTTTAGTTAGAACACCTGCATGCCATGAAACCCTAGAGGAAAAGCGCGTAACTCAAATTTAAAAAAGCTTCACTATTTCTACCGGAACCTGTATTGCAGAGTGTTGAAGTCAAATGCTGCGATGGAAAAGAGTGATTGCTTGTTATGAGGATCACACAGAATACATAGAATATCATACTGACAAAATGCAAGTGATTTGGGTTAGAAACGACTCTATATGTAGTTACCACTAGGATTTAAAGTATCAAACGATATGGGTGAAACCAGTTAGCTCATTTGATACAATGATCAGATTACGGGCTAAACTACAGACGAATTGTAATTCCTTTAATGGCGGAGGCACAAGTTCCTGCTCTGCTCCAGGCGTGCTGTAGTATCCACCGAGCGCCCTATTCAGTGGATAGCACTTGAACTGTTTATCGGGGCGTAAAGCGACCGAGAGTGAAACTCACCTCACCTCCGGTTACAGTCGACGTGAGGAAAGCGTGGTGATGTACATTGTCTCCTTCAAGTGTCTATAGCATGTTGCAGGGACAATTTTGCCTTCGACTTTTAACTGCATATTTTAGTCAAGGAATCCTCAGTTTTGGATTCTGTAAATTGATTGTAATTGATTATGAAAGAACAACGATATTTATATTTGTTTTCACTATCTTCAGAGCTAGACAAAGTACGTTAAAATCCACGTACGTAATTAATACAGTTCAGATGTGAATTGCTTGCTCGCGATAGAGGTGACCTTGAAAGGTACTCGTAAACATGGTTGAGCTTTCATGTTTATCTAAACTGCATTGAAAGATATATAAATAAACGAAATACTTGCACATTGTTACCAAAACCAAGCCGAAAGTTGTCATCTTATATCAGCAATTAGAACCAGGATATAAACTTCAGATGAACATGGAAATGTCGTGTGTTATGTTCAGGTTTGTAACGCTTTGAGTGTGGTAGAAATACAATAACATGTCTTAGGAACGAGCCGACTCTTTCTTCTGGGAGAAAAAGGACTATTATACCCTGAATTTGGAGCATAACATTTGTCAGAAACTTCAATAACTCTCTTCCGTAATTTGTGTTGTCATATCCCAGCACACGGCAAACTTTCGAACTGAAAATTTACAAATTCGAACATACCTTTCAATTGCATCTTTTACTGATTAGCACATTAAATAAAGTACGTTAGTGGATTTATGAAAGAAGGTTTGGGAGAGGCATAGAATATCTAGGAATGCACTAGAAAATTTTAATGATTGACCTTAGACTACATAATTATAAACACAGGCATACGCATACTCAGATCAAACCACTTGTTTATACAGTACAATTGATATTAAAGTCCACGTAATTGTTTTTACTCAAAAGCTGCAAAAACGAAGTGAATGAACGTTTTATATTTTCAGTTTGCCACTCCATGTACGTGTATTTCCTGACCGTACTCTGCATACTGCTTAGCAGACCAACTGCTGCACTGATATTGCCAACGGAATATTTCATTGTTGACAGAATTTTACATTATATTAACCTTAATATTGACCAGATTTTCTTATGATCGTTTAATTCACTTTATATAAAAAAAAAGTTTAATACGAAACGACACGTTAAAAGAATGGATAATTCCATTTCAGTTTACAGGAACATTAATATTTTTCACGACGGTTGATGCGTTACTTTCCGGTTTATCCAATGGCCGTGCTTTGCCATTTTGCGAAGCCCTAAGACTCTTATCTCAATTGGTTAATTAAAGAAACCTGCTTCCAACTTTTTTAACTTACTGCTTTATTTGAAAATTCTCTCATTATCACTAATATAAAGACAATTATACAGGAGATAATGAGTCTTATTTGGCCCACGAAAATCAGGGCTGGAAAATGCTTGATCGGAAGATAATGTGCTCGTTTTCAGTTAGCCGTAATAAATAATCAAGGGAACACTAACACAAGACGAATCCTTAGCATTTCTGGAAGTAATAATCAATCCACGGTTCTCAAAATGAGAAGAATGTATTGAACGTAGGCTGGGACCTTCTTCTTTCGAGATTAAAATATTAGCAGATTAACGAGATTCATGTTAAAAAGTAAAAAGTTTTAGGTTTTTAAATGACAGTTGGCGGACTATTGTGAATGCACCCATAAACCTTCGGTTTCCATAAAAGTGGGAAATTCCTTGACTAGGTGAAGGCCTCTTAGCTTCTTAGGAAGGACCCAGCACCTTGCAGTAATGTGTCAGTTCTAAATTGTTTAAGCGATATTAAATTACTGAGGTTTAGGCGGTTGCTTTATTCTGGGAAAACTGTGCTTCCTTTACAGGTCATCCTTTGAGTTAAACAGTGAAATGTAATTTTGATGCCAATAACAATTACTGCTAACATTGTTCATATACAATCGCCGAAGATACCGTGCAATTTATATTTTAATTAATTAACAATCAAAGAGGAAGTTCCGCCTCAGAATGCTGTTTGTATGTTTGAATTAGTGACTGTGTTACAGATACCAGCAGGCCTAATATGGCTACATGCTAATTCGATTTAGTCGAGCCCAGAATTCCTGCTTATTGCAACATAGTAGACAAAGTCTGGCCTGTTTTAAGGTTTAATCCCAGCATTTACTTGGAATAACTGAGGAGAATCTGCAAATATGTTAGTCGTATAGCCGTATCTTGTCCCGTAATTGAAACAGACACCTTCAGAATATAAATGTCAAATCCTCCACAGAGGTACGGTAAGGATATTTGAGACATAATTGCTATTAAACTTTACGCTTCTTTGTAAGATGAAAAATGATGGAAGTAATGTGGAGAAATACAGTGCCTTGAGCGTTATACACGATGAAGAAGACGGTAGCTTGTTCTCCAACGTCGCTTCCTGTACACCAGACAGTAATATCTTATATAGGGTAGTTTTGGTATTCTGATAATGTATGGGGTAATATTGGATCAGCAGAGGATGAAAAAATCGCTCCGCGTCTTTCAATGAACACCACAAATATTAAATTAATTCATAATTTTTTTTTCTTTCGGAAATAAGCCTATATGTTGCTTACACTGACGTCACAGCCACATTACTCTTGTAGAGAAGAGACTTGCAGCTTCGTAACCATAAACATTTTGTGGACATAACTGCGCATAGTCCAGTGTTTGTAGTCACGCTGTAAGGTCTACAACTTCTCAGTCGATATGACTTAGAATATTGATGGCTGTAGTTATTAAACTGAATTTTATATTTTTTTATGGTGAGACTAAATTCCGTTTTATTCTTTGAGATATCTGATTGAATTTGTTTGAAGAACAAGTGACTTAAAGCCGATGATAGTCTTTAATTAGCAAATTGATTCCGTTTTCTTCAGCTACTGGATATAAATGTTACTTAAACGGGCACCTGGGCTCTTATACCACTTATAACCCTTTTGGCCCTTTATAGAGCTCTATCAATATTTGGTTTTCGAGGTCGCCTGGACGATTGCTGATTATCTACCGGGGTGCTGATACGTTCTTAGCCCGACCAAAAAGGAAGCAAGCTCGGAAAATTGGCAGGGACGCGCGCGATTTCAACAACATCGAGACGCGAGCTATAATCAAGTTTATTTTTTTCCTGCAAGGTAAGGCGCCGAAGGAAATTCACGCCATTCTGACAGAAACAATAGTTTGTTTCTTTCCTGGTCGGGCTAAGGACTTATCTGCACCCCTGTAATGAAGATCGCAGTCCTCCCATTCACAGCCACATGGAGCTAGCAAGACGATCTACACTACTTTAACATTTTAAAGTTTTGTGGGTGGTTTCATCTGTGTAACAAGAGAAAATGCGTGCTTCTGCCGCATACAACGGACCAATTAGAAAGCACTATTTTAACCACCTTGAATCCTCCCTGATAGTAGCACCCATAGAGTGCCGAAACATGTACGAGGAGATTTCGTGCATCTATTGCGCATATATTCCAGTGCATGTAAGGTTGCTGTAATAACTTAATTTCTACATTATGCACCTTAAAGTAATATTAGAATAAATAATTTAAATATTACAATTTTCTATTGATCATCAATCAACACGATTATTCCAAACATTAGGCGCTTTGCATTGTTCATAGTATTTGACGTGTCATATAAAAGTAATTCTAGGTTACCGAAAAATGTGAACCTTCAATTTGAACCCTTGAAATGTAAGTGGTTGTTTTTTTATGTACCATCACATGTAGCATCAAAACATTCTACAGTATGCCACAAAGTGCATTTTGTATATTGTTTAAGAGTATCAGAGCAAACTGCGTTTATTTTTGTGTATAACACCTACGCGTAATTATTGGTTTGTAGACAGAGGCAGGCTCTATTTATTTCTGGCAGTAATTGAATATTTAAATATAATGTCACCCTCTGTCTTATGAGTAAATTGTGGCTCCCAGACCTTACGTAATCATGTGGTTACACCACAGAGCTTCAGGCGATTCTTGGATGTTTGTAACCCTCCGGCGAATAATCTAACACAAACAAAACCAAGTTAACTAAAATCAGAACCATCGCTAAAAACCACCTTAAGGATAAAGAAAAACTGTTCGGTATACCCAAAATATTAACGCAACCGTCCAGACATATCCTCAGTCTCCAGCAAATATGGAGTCCGTTACCTCTTCATCTGCCTTTTCAGAATTCACAATAACATCAGGTGGGAAGATTACATATTCCCCCAGAAATGGTACTGCAACATAATTTAAGAGTCCTAAATATGTCTAACTAGTGATTTGCCCTTCCGACACGTAAAGTGTAAAGTATTGCAGTTTTGGAGGAAGGAAGAAAACCGAGAAGTAATGTGCAGGGAAGCCTGTGGTCTCAGCAAGAGCTTTCTCTGAAAACCAAAACTGAGAAGAAAAAGTGATGGATAGTGACTGCACTCTCATAACCACCTAAAGAAAAGTCGAGGAAGAGGGAAACAAACTCTGTCGTGTCAGAAGCTGTCAAAAATATAACTTAGCCTTCGTCTGTAGATCCTGGCAATACAAGTCGAAGGGCCAATCATTTCTTATCCACTAAACGACCATCAATTTTCCGGATGTGATCGTCCACCTGCACTTTGCAGCAGCCTTGACAAAACCAATTAAATATTTCGTGCTAAATACCAGGATATATACTTAAAAAGTACTGGATTTGCCGAGTTTAACGATGAGCAACTGCATCTTTGCTGTACCATGTCTTCATTGCGCGCATAATGACAACTGGGTTTTATTTTCATTCGTCCGTAATATCACGACGCATGTCGTAATATGTGCAGGGTCTGCTAACGAGTGAAGAAAATTCACATTTCCTACAGGCAGACTTCATTTGAAGATTTGAGTGTCAGTTTAATTAACCACTTAAAGATGAACCTTTAACTCAGTTATAAAGATTCAGTTCGTACCGCGCATAAAAATCATTTCGCCTCTGTTAAATAAACCTTCAGTTAACCTTTTAAAGCCTAGCGGTTTCTTTACCTACCAATAGTTTTAACATTCCAAACTTCTACATGGTGCTCGCTTTGCGTTGAGTGTTTTGTACGGATCTCAGAACAGACAGCGGCCTTTGCTTTATACGTCATTAACTGATTGTTTCTTATAACTGTGGTTGAAAGTGTTTACAGCGCGGTACGGACTGATTCGTTATATAGTTTAGTATGTACAAGGTTAATGTGTGTAGGGAACTAATCTCTGTTGTGTTCTCAGTCACATCAACTACATAAATGTACTGTATGGGCAGAATGTAGACTTTTTTAGTGTTAAAGACTTAAGTATTATAATTCGAAAGTTTGCGAGTGACGCATATTGAACGCCTCGCAGATGGTTAGAGCTGTATTCGCGCTTCAGCCCGAACATTAACCGAAGTCGCGAGCAGTATCAATCAACGAGCAGTCATTTGAAATACGCTGTAAAACATCACAATATCTCTCTGTGAAATTATTTGCTCCGAGTCCTTCCTGTCCGCCATCAGAATATTGTGAAATATTAAGTGTACTGAAACAATAAATCGAAATAATTTCGCATAGGTTTTGTTGTCTTGCCGGTTTTAATTTTGGGAATGTTATCTTTTTATGATTTAGTTGGATACGAAATAACGCGCATTTGAGATTTCCAACAACAGACTCATTATTTGTGCTATTTAACGACACTGCCAGCTGTTAAGTCTATGCAGGCAGAAGGCTGATAATTTCGAGGATTTTAAGAATACGTAACTCACAATAGTATACTTGACACAGTCGACAGAGGTTACTCATATCAGGCCTAATCTGCATTTGGCCGACTGTGTTAGATTTACTGTTGTCAGTGTAAGTTCGTTTAGTAGCAAAAGGGGGTGCATAAACTAGAATACGAGTAATATAATTATCCTTTAAGAACCAGTCGTTTCTTTACACATGAATATACTTCCAATTCATAAATTGGTTATGACCCAAAGACCTATTATAAAACTGTTTATTACATTCAAATTTTCAGTTCCAGTACCTAAATTTACTTCTAATTTATATCTATTTTTTCGTGTCTCTAACCCTGAACATTATACGAGCGCACTGTGCAAGGCGCCCTTTTGAAAGTAGCCTGGAACTGATTGTTAGAATGTTGTAACCATCAGATACAGAAATGTTTTGTATCATACCAAAGGTTTCAAACAGTGTATATGGAATCAGTGTGTAAACTACAGAACACCCATTGAGCAAGCTCTAATAAACGCAGTATATTTAAGGTAATGAGTTTTTATGGGTATATATAGCGCACTTCTTCCTATACACGTATTTTTCATTGCAAAATTGGATTAGTTAGATTGGCGATAACGGCAAATGATGACAAGGACAGACAGATCACCTAACATGGCGAGAGAAAGAGAAGAGAAAACGTCGCAAATAGATTTCCACCCCCTTCATCTGAAGCTTCGGTGGCTGTTGGTTTAAGTAATTATCAACACCGGTGGGGTGGAAAGGAAAAAGAATGGAGGGATGCCAGATTGGAAAGGAGGGCCAGTAAATGAGAGGGAGCGAATGAGATAGTGAAATGTAAGAGCACTTCGCACGTGATCAATATTTCAGAACTATGAATAGGAGCGAAAGTTCCTGTGGTATATTCAACCCCTCTAGTGCAACCCCCCTCCGCCTCCCGCCGCCGACGCTGCTACACCTTCAACATTGCTCTGAAACGTAGCTGTCATCAAACACGACTCTAGCGTCCTCGTCCCTTACATTTCGTTAAGAGTTAGTTGTGTGTGGGTTCAGTTAGTATTAGCATGGCTGCTGTCCGAAATGTTTTTATATGCAGAATGTCATAAACGTGACTGAAATTAGGAAATCATTTGGCAGGAAATTTATTAAACTTCCTGGTACATGGACAAGAGTTAAGTCATAGGAAATGGAAGGGACTCCACTAGGTGTGCATACAATTATATTGATATAAATTTTCCTCTGTTTTGCCGGATTTGAAACTGTGACTACGACGCTGCAAACGTTTCAAGCTTTCCAGTGTGTGTGACGTCTTGTAGAGTACCCGACGTTAAGCTTTCCGCCTCCATATTTAATGCGCAATATATCTTTTTGAGAAAATATTTTCAACACTGGAGTTGTAGGAAGCAAACGTCTGCGAAACTTCGTTAAGCGTATACAGTTGTACAAGCCGTGATATTGAAGAAGACTTAAATCTGCACCATCTAATTCATTATTCACTGATCAGCCTGTCATTATACAATATGCACAGTAATACGTTTTGGGTATGTAAATAGTCGCATTTGAAATAATAAAGTCCTGAGATCGATGGAGACTGGGGTGTAGCTCCAAGCCAGTCTCAAGCAATCCCCTGTTTGATTCATCTCTACTATTTTAACGGGTATGTAACTATATAGATAGCCGTTTTACCGAACATACATTTGTTTGTGTATTATTCTGGTATGTTATAAGTTAGGTATATTATTTTTATACATAGAAGTCACACACAACATTTAATTACACTGGTCTACAAAGATTTTGGCCCATGAGGAAAAATGTCTGTTTCTGATAGGTTTTTGGACGCTGAATTCGAATATGCTTCCAGAATTTCTCTATCACCCACACCCTTCGCTCCAGGTTGAAGAGCTGGAATCTTCTGCGCCAGGACACTAAGGTGTGTTTTTACCGTGGGCGCCTTGAAAAATTCAAGTATTTATTCTCCCAGGAAGATGGTGTAGTATTTTGGAATTATGTTTATTCCAATATGGATGTTCCTGGTCATGAATTTAACCCAGATCAGTGACGATTGTACACTGATTCGTCAAAAGTGAGCTTGAAGGTGGTTCTACTCCACAACGGAAATAAATTCCCCTCCGTTCCTTTGGCTCATGCAGCCTACATGAAGGAAAATTATGAAGGCATGAAGCTACTTTTAGGAAAGATTAAGTATACGAATTTAAGTGGAAGTTATATAGTGATCTCAAGGTTGTGGCACTTTTACAGGGAATGTAACTCAGGTACACAAAATATTGCTGTTTCCTGGGTGAGTGGGACAGCCGGGACAAGAAGAATCACCATGTAAAAAAACTGTGGCCTAAACGAATATGACTCTCGCCAGGGGAGAAAAATGTCGTCAATCTTCCTCTTGTTCTTCCGGAGAAAATTTTTCTGCCCCCTTTGCACATAAAGCTGGGCCTCATGAAAAAAATTTGTGAAAGGTATGGATAAAACCGGCCTTGGATTCGAATATTTGAGGAATAAGTTCCCAAATGTGAGTGACGCAAAAATCGAGGAAAGTATATTTATAGAACCCCAGATCAGGGAACTGATGCAAGACAAACAGTTCGACGAAGACCTGAATGAGACTGAAAGAAATGCATGGTCGTCATTTAAGAGGATTTGCAAGGACTTTTTAGGAAATCACAAAACCGCGAACTATCAGGATGTTGTGCAGGACCTTTTGGCTTCGTACAAAGCTATAAGATGCAATATGAGTCTCAAAATCCACTTTTTGGAATCCCACTTGGATTTTTTTCCAGAAAATCTCGGCGAAGTCACTGGCGAACACAGTGAAAGATTTTCTTAAGACATTTTGGCTAAGGGAAAACGGTACCTAGGCAAGTGAACCTCAAGTATGTTGACAGACTATTGCTAGTCACTGAAGAGGGATGCACCTGAAGCCAATTACCGGGGAAAGTCATACGCCTCTACATTTTAGAGGTAAGTTTCTGTCTGTTTCATTAGTACGTAAAGTGCCATTTTGCACAAATATAGTCCTCTGTATCTTTGAAACTCTGCCTGATAGAAAAATTCTCTATGCATATCTGAATTCAGCATAAAAAGTAAAACACCTATTGAAGTTCGTGGGCCAAAAAAAAATATTTTTAAATTTTGTTGTCCAGTGGGACAGATTGAAAATTAAGGGCGTTCGGGAATTATGGGGTTTTATTTAACGTTTTATAATATCTTTAATGTAAATTTAGAATAAGTGTTATTTAGTGATAATATTACAGAAGTTCTTTTAACATTATATAATCCGACATTTTTACGACAAGAGGGAGAACATGAGACATTCATTGTAATTTTAAGAGTTTTTGTTTATACAATATGTCAACTTGTTGTATTTTATCAGCATTCTTGTTAAAGTACCACGATAATGGTTGCGACTGCGACCGAAACATGCTGGTAATTATTAATATACAGTAAAGTTTATCTCTCCAGTGTGCATTTGTTGTTTTGCTACGTAAATTTAAATGTTTAGAGAAAGTTTAAGGCTCTGGGACAGATTGAAAATTAAGGGCGTTCGGGAATTATGGGGTTTTATTTAACGTTTTATAATATCTTTAATGTAAATTTAGAATAAGTGTTATTTAGTGATAATATTACAGAAGTTCTTAAAATTGCCCGCTTACGAGGCGAACATGATTCTGAGCACAGTGTTGCCAATTAATTCAGATATACATATAACAAACAAACAAATGCACACTTGATTGACAGTTTATTATACTGTTCTATATTTACCACTCCTGCGTATTTCAATGCCAACGCGTCTTCCTCAAGAGCTCTCACTCTGTACCTGCTAAGGTACATAAACGTGTTAATGCAGGCATGGTGTTATTTTAAAAAGACTTTTACATTCATTTCTAGACTCGTTAAAACATTAAGACCGGCTTGGCTGTAATAAATTACATTGTCGTGATGTTTCTAGGAAAATTCTCAAGTGGCCGTATATACAGCCGTTTGCTGATGTTGTCGCTACGTCAGTCCGGTGTAAGCTGTCAATCAATTGTGAATTTTTCTGTTTATTATACATAGAGTAAAAGATGCGCTGTACAAAAGTTAATATACTTCAGAAATACACCATTTTTAAATGTATATTTAAGTTGCGGGCAGGAGTCTTGACAAGATTCTGTAACAAACTTCATCATTAAAGAATACAATTTAAATTAAAAAGCCTTCTTTTCTGGTACCGATTTTTCCTAAGGGTTATGGAATGGCGTAATCGTGACAGTGCCTACTGAACGAGCTATAGACCGAGCAATCATCTTGCAAATCCCTGAAGGGGTCCAGAAGTGGTCAGAAATTTTTCTTCATCCAATATGGACAGCCTCTGGAGCTCTCTCAGCCTCCTTTAAATCGGTAAAGGCAGAGGGTTTTCCCCGAAAGCAGGAAGTTGGTCCCGTGAATCTCAACCTGCAGGTCTACAATGCCTTCTACGCGAGCGCTGAGATACCCTTACGTTTTTACCTCATCTTACTTTCAAAGTGCCACTTTTCCATAAACTTTCAGAATTACCCCATTCTAACACAAATCTGATACTAAAATTGACCTCCTTGATATACACACGGAATACGCCAAAGTTCTGAATCATCCTGTGTAGCTTTCGATAGTGAAAGTGTCGTTAAATAGACCAGAATGTTCAGTAGCTCATTTTTGAGATAGATATATCTTGTGCGTTTCATGTACCATGTAAGATGTCTAATAGCCTGCTCTTCGACCGACTGATCCTTACTGCCCACCTTCATTCTACATTCCCGATACCCTTACACGACAGCACCTCATACCACAGTCTGGTGTTACAATCGAACCACCACACTGAAGTCACCGTTCGGATCTATTTGGCTCTGACCCAGGTTAGATGAACCTTTTGTTTTCTCGCAGAGTTTTTATCGGATTTCCCGGGGACTGCTATATCATATCACCATCCAAGGTTCTGCTACAGACAATGGGATATCTTTGTAAGAACAGTCACGGAGGAACACATTATTTACAAATTCATGGCGATGATTTATGACGATGATGATTATGATAAAGAGAAATGCTGGCTACTTCGGGTTCAAACTTGCAGCCTTGGCATCTGACACATTAAGTGTTATGAACACTGCACACTGAAAGTTTGTGTCTTCTTGGAAGCTGCTCGGAAAAGTCGATATCGATTTGCCAGACGACACGACGTCATGAACCACATGAATCGAATCATCATCAACAACACTGAGACAGCGTCAAGTCTCACTAAACTCACTTTTGGCAGATTTTCATATTTTTTTAAAAAGTTGGAATCTTAAGTCAAGGGGGTGAAATGGGTTTTAGAATAGTAACTCGTACATACAACAAAAATGCAATAAAACTAATTAAATATTTAACCTGAGTTATTTGCCGTGGAATATTCTCGAATTTCTTCCACGTCTTTTAAGGAACTAAGGTCACTGTAAGATCCTCCCCATTACCTAAGACTAAAGGAGCGGTACGTGTTACAGAACCGAGGCCCCTTTTGTCGCGGAACTATGGCCACTCCAAAGCCCTGTTATTAGCCACTGATGAGAAACTGAAGTCCCTCTTGTTTCGGAACTAAGGTCACTCTAAAGCCCTAACGGAACTGAGGTCACTTCAAGGCCCTTTTGTTTGGGAACTAAGGTCACACTGAAGTTCTTTTTGTTACGGAATTATGGTCACTCCTCCTTTGGAAGGCCACGATTGCACTCTGTCCTGAACCAGTACATCCTGCTAAGTACGTTATTCGAAAGCAGCATTTTGATCTAAGCTACACGAATGCACGTCTCAATGTCTGCATTTTATGAATTTTCTCTTTCACATCTAAAAATGTGCTATTTCTTCAGCCACCTTCTGTGTGTCTCTATTCCAGTCCACTCAGAATAACAAACACAACAGTAGATCACAATTATTTCGTGCCTCAGAGTCCTTGGGAAGCTTATAGTATCTCAGCTGATCAAACTTTTTCCTGCCTTTTGTGAAAATTATTATTACTGTGTTTACTAAGACCGCCACTGAACTCTGTCGTGAGCCGGAAAATACAGCCGTTATACTCGTGCCTCATTCCCTTAAGATTCATTTTAATATTATTCGCACAACTATGCATATATCTCGCAAATGTTCTTGTCATTAACGATTTCCCTCAAAATATGACACATTTGTTATCTATGGGTTTAAAATATATTATAGTACTCTGTCTCTCTTTTCTTTACATAATCCCCCTTTTAACATCCGACGTACATTTCGAATTATGAAGTTCTCTACGATAGATTTTCTCCCTTGTGTTCATGCAGGTTGTTATGTTCAATGTTTTCCACAGCTTAGAATTCTCAATCATTTTAAATATGTGGGAGATATAACGCTTTCAAGGCAGTCACTATGAACATTTATGTCTTTCGGAATCAGAAGACGTGTAGTTTGCTAGACGGTTACTAACATTTAGAAGGAACATGTAGCTCTATTTTCTTGTACGAAGAAGACATGGTTCCTGGAAGACTTTAATGCTTATATATGTAACTACAAAGCTTCACGTTCCGGAAGGCGGTCATAGTGATTCTTGATCAATGGTCTCGTCGTAAAGCGACATAGTAAGACAACATCAAATAAACGACGCACAGGAAAGTGGAGGAAGACGTACAGTGCATCAGTTCTGCAGACCGCACTTGAAGATTAAGGTATCATTACGAGGACCTCAAAATGTCATTGCTCTTATTTTTAACTAAAGAAAATGACAGGAAAATTTTGCAACAAAGTCCAGAGAGTTTCTAAATGAAAAGTTGAGCAGATGCATTGTTTTCATGTGAGGGTGTCACGTGAGTAACCAGGAGTGTTTACACAGCTACTGGCTGAGTCCTTTGTACGAGTAGGGAGGCCTACATTCACGTTCTGACGCTAAATCAGGCAGACACATGTCCAGGGTTAAGATGGAAGGTTCATTTCTACGCTTTCGATTCCTGTAATCAAGCAAAGGAGTAGGCTTAACCCCATTTACCTTCCTTAACTTCTGTCTCCACATTATAGTTCCACATACTACATCAGATATAGAGCGTAGAAATTGTTTCAACGTAACTTTTAATCTTGACGTAGGGCATTTTCTTGGTAGTAGCCATCTTGTGTGTCGTTCATATTTCGGAAGAGTATATTGTGTTCAGTGTCAGGGACGAAACAAAACTGGTGATTGTTCGGATTATTCAGTAGCATCATTAGTTTCCTTAGTCAGACAGACAGACAGAGAATGTGTGGATGTCTTGGTTAACAGTGAGGTGTGGCTACTAACCCCGACTTCAGGCAAGTTCGCAAAATTGCGAAAAGCCACTATTAGTTTCGTCATGTCGTGTAAGTCCGTCTGTCTAAGTGGACAAACTCGGCTCCCAGCGGACAGGTTTTCTTGAAATTTGATATTTGAATAATTTAATGAAATTTGATATTTTAACATCTTTCGTGAAAATTTGTATTTGAGTATTTTTGGAAAATCTGTAGAGACGATTTCAAGTTCCATTAAAATCAGACATGAATAGCGGTACTTTACGTGAAGTAAATGTACATTTATGATATCTTTTTAAATTCTTATTCGAAATAGAAATGCTGTAGACGAAACTTGCAAAGTTCACCCTAGAACAGGCCACAAAGTCCCAGAGTGGGAGTAGAGGTATAGCTCTACTCTTTCCTTAACCTTGGCCCTGGATAGGGGTGGGTGGTCAAAGCCACACCCCGGCCGCTTTACTTCCGGGAAAGACTCGGTACCCATTGTATAGGAGGCTGGGTGGGCCCCAGGCCCGGTCTAGAAGGGTGAGACGAAACTTGTAGAGAAATCAAAACATCTATTTTATGTAAAATAATGATTTTCCGAAAATTGTGTTCTTTTTGAGATAATGTAAAAAATAAATTTAAATTGTGGAGCTGAAGAGGCCGCAGATGATTATATAATACAGCGAATACTGTTTGCATGCAAGATACACACCTAAGGCTATAAACACACACACAGAATATGTAATACTTATTCCTTTACCTTGGCAACAATTGTTTCTCTGCCGCGCCGTAATATTACGTTGATACGTAATTTACAGGTCATGTTTTTCATTAATCGCTTAGCTACTTTGTAGTTGTTGTTTATATCTTTCCGAGGGGAACAGACATAAATCGTTTTTCATTAGTGTTTTCGGTATCCAGTTATGTTGATTGAAGACGATACTTTTATGCGATAGTAAAAATTCTCCGTCAGGAAAATGTCGCTGTTGACATCAACTTCTCAAGTGCGGTGTAGAGACTGATGGTGCAAGAAAGTTGAGATGACTCGAGAGGGAAAATAATGATGTGGACACTTCAGATTGACATTGGCTGCACAAACAAGTGCAGCTAGCTCCGTGCCTTGTATCGATTGCTGTTTCATACATGTCAAAAGATTTGTGACTTTACAGCCTTTGAAGTTCTTTAAAATTAATTACAACAGCAGTGATACTTGTCAAACACACACAGTGGCCTTTGAGACACAAATAATAGTGTTTCATGATAGAAAAATTGATTAATGAATTTTAAGTTTACTCGCAGGCATTAGTTATATGCCACAGTACAGGCCATACTTATGAACAAATAGTAGTAGTGGCAGTCACCGAACGTACACGCGAAATAAATAAAGGGAAGTTTTGATAATGGCGTATTTTCCGTAAATTTCCATATAGCCTTCAGTCCTTTACCAAAGCCTTTTCCTTTGTAGTGTGTCCCTAAGAAAACGGGTTTTATTTTTGTGTGTTTGTGCGCACGCACACACACAAACACACACATGTTTATAGATAATACTTTTAAAGTTGTTTTTTTCTCTTCTCAGATAGCAAAACTGTTTTTAAAAGCAATCCTTGGAAAGAAATATCTCTATAAATATTCGAATTATAAAAATATTGCTACTATAATTGTCAGTTTTAATCTTCTCTATTCTTTAATAACGAAAATACAGAATTTATTTCAATTAAATTAGCTCATATCTTGGGCCAGGACGGGGCCTGTTACAGAAAACAGTACGCTGTTGTTTGCCGTGAAAGGTTTAGTATTCCTTCGGCTGCTGGGAGACTGCTAGCACCCCCTTAAAATTAATTAGTTTTAAATGGAATGACAAGCAGCTAAAAATAAGAACTGGTAGGCGAGTAACACATCCCCAAACACTTTCTCTTGTACAAACAAAATGATGCATCTGAGTAATAAGACTGCACACAAGTTACTGTAAAGGTGGTACGGGTTTCAATTTAACCCGTTCGGAAGGCAAACGAATAACACTGGTTCTTGCTGAAATGGAAGCTTCATTCCTGCTAAAAGATAGGTAATTCTGTAATGCGCTAAGTTCTGAATGTTACTTATGTAGTTGGAATTGTATTGTAGCTTCTATTTCCATCTATTTTCAGGTTCAGCTGAGCGCCTCTACTTTACCGTTCGTCACCGACTAAAACTTTCTTTTGAAGTTGCTACGTCTGCAACAGTGGATTACAGCACTTCGGACGTTTGTAATGGTAAGTACATTGAAATCGATACGATTGGTTAAAAGGAGTCTAGAAAAACTGTTTATGACAGTTGCAATATATTCGAGGAAAGAATTTTATTGATGTGTATGGTATCATAGAACTCAGAATTTGACATATGCAGGCATACTTCTGTGCGAAAGTCAAACAGAGGTCTCCCCGAGTTCTATAGTTAATGCCGATTTATTCTGAAATAAATTGAAATGCCAACTTGATGTAACTAGGTAATTTCATTAATGCATCCTTAGCTCGACATGTTTCGGGTACATACGCCCATCGTCAGGAGCATTAGATGTTGAGCTGCAGCATATGGTTTTCTGCACCGAGTTTTTGTATGCGTGGTGGTCTTGAGATCCGCTGCGTGGATCGTGTGTACGGTGAGGATGGTGCACAGCACCATCCTCACCATATGCTGCAACTCAACATCCAGTGCTCCTAATGATGGGCGTATGTACCCGAAACATGTCGAGCTAAGAATACGTTAATAAAATTACCTTGTTGCATCAAGTTGGCATTTCAAGTTATTTCATGAGGAAGATGCACGGTCAAACAAATCTCAATCCGATTTATTCATGCAATTTTAATACAAAATAAAATATTTTAGGTCCCTGTGTTCCTGTATTGAAATGTCCATCCTTTTTAGGATCAGACATTTGTTATATGAAATTTAAAACTACAGATCACGCAACGTTTGCCTATATGGATGTGGACTTAGAGAGTACGCGTTCAGCACTCTGGTAGTCCTTGATGTGGAGGTTAAAATTCATCGTTCGCTGTACCCTTGGGGAGAAAACTCTCTCTACTCAAAAGCCTCAACACTGCGAGAGGTGATATGCGGTCTGCATTTGGAATTTTGAATTGCATACATAATAAAAAATACGTTAAAGGTCTTCTGATTCCTATGGAGTGTGATATATTCATGTTTATATTCAGCATGAGTATTCATGTTTAAATAAAGTGACGTAGAGTTTATCACGTGTAGATTCCGTTGAGAAATGTATACAATATTTCGGTCGAAAGACATGAAGGTCCATTTGAAGGATTAGGTTAAAGTGGGAAGATAATATTAAGATGGATCTGAAAGCAGTGTTTTGTGAGATTGTGAAAGGAATTTATGTAATTTAGGGGAGGAATGAGTAGCGGGAACTTGTAAACACGAAATTGAAACTTTGTGTTTCCTGAGTGACATTATATTTCTTGACAAGTTTGAATAAAACTGCTTGCTGAAGGCGAGTGTTGTTGGTGTGTCATGTGTTGGCGGACATGTAGTACAAATAATTACGATCACGCAAACCTATCAGATTTATAGATGCTGTTGCTTACCGGTACTCTACTTTCATTTAGAGGAACTAATTCAAAGAATTTAACTGCTAAAATCCTGCCTTCACACATTTTATCGTAGCGCCTATGGTGTTGCACAGTACTGTATAACATATGTTAACTGCTCTAATTATATTATCTTAAAGTTAAAACGTGGAAACCAGTTTAACCCTTTGGCGCCGGAATTATTTTTTTAATTTTAGCACATCCTGTATAAAAATGTGAATAATACAGGGACCAAATGCGTTAGAATTATGAAACAAACTGCATTTTTAAGAGAAAAAAACGGAGATTATAAACCATATTTAAAATATTCAGTACCTATATTTATTGAATAAATATATAAAATGCAACTTTAGAGGTTAGCGGTGAGGTACGACCACTATAGTTGACATTAGGCGTCAAAAGGTTAAATTATAAAAGGACCCTTGACAGTGTAGTAGGTGTGGAGACGAGTCTGTGACTGGACGGTCCAAGCTTCAAACACTGGCAGGAGCGACATTTTTTTCTCTCGGAATCTGTGCAGAGCTTCTGTGGGGCCCACCGAGCCTCATGTTCAATGGACACTGGAGTTATTTCCAGAGTGGAAGGGGGGGGGGAGGTACCTGCCAGGGCGTTAAGTTGACCTTTCACCTCTCTAAAGCGCCACAACATACATTTATAGCGCAGACAAGGAAAATCTTTATTTAAATCATACACGTTTTAGCGCCGATGTGCCGTACAGCACTGTAATCGTGGCTGTACATGGCTGATTGCATACGAATAATAAAACTATTTTCTGGCTTGAAATGACTGTGAGGGAAAAGTCGTGTTACATCGAAGAAGTTCCCGCTAAATGGCAGAGTAATGATTGCACAAATATAAGTGAGATACACAGGAGTCCTATGGACACGAAGGCCTAATTGAATAATGTATTAGTAGCATATATATATATATAACATATAAATTCCATTTATATGACGTTCATTTCAACAACTACTCTTTAGAATGAGTATATAGGTAGGTAGGTTTTCACCCTTTTATTAGGCCACGCAAGTCCTTAGGGTGAGTAGAGGTATAGCTCTACTCTTTTCTAGGACCTTCGGCACTAGAAGGGGTTGGTGGGTCATCCCCACGCCCCGGCCACCTCTACCGCGGGAAAGACTACGTATCCATTTTGCAGCAGGCTGGGTGAGCCCCAGGGCCGGCCTGGGTGGGCGGAAAATCTCGTCCCCACCGGGATTCGATCTCGGACTGTCTAGCCCGTAGTCAGTCGCTATACGTACTTAGCTACCGGGCCCACTAGAATGCGTATATAACACTTTAAAAACCGGGGCACTTTTCAACCAAAGTTATACAGCGAATCCTCTCTGTCAGTCTAACAAGCGTATGGAACGTTGTTAACGTACGTTATTCGGGAAATAATCTACAGCTCCTGTATTATGTGTTGTGCAAAGAGGTACAAGAACAATGAGTCATCATGCATGTGGAACTGCGTAAATGTTTATTGTCTTCACCCTAAGTGCGATATGATTCAGAGTGTTCCAGCCTCTGTGTCTGTATTCAGAACCCACCTTTCCGCGAAAGAAAATAAAAATCTAAAAACACGCCCCTTGCGTGGCGAATGGCCATGAAATTAAACTCAACGTGCAAAATTCCTTCCAATAAAACCACAACTTACCTCACACACAAACTAGCCAAGAGGCTGCTCAAATGTGTGGCACACTGATGGGTCAAACACAGACTATGAAACAATTTCGATGACCGAGAAAAATCAGCGCCAATTTTATAATATCTTACAATGACCAACTACGGAAAACGTAGCTGAACACTTAAAATTTCTGCACAACACAACCCCGCTTAAAAATAAGCTCCTTATCCATGGCAATTCTCCCGCCCATCTCATTTCCTTGAATTGACTTTCTTGGGAAGATTGGCCAAGAGTAAATTTATGAAGCTTCTAATGAATTAATACTTTATAAATTCATGTCACTACGTTCTTTTAAAGCCACATTGTTTTATACTGGAACTAGACCCCACACAGTCCAAACAGTGAATTTCTGTTACGAAAAGAGAAAAGTGTTCCAAGGTTGTTACGTATTAGCTTTGACACAGTTATTTTTATATTCGCCAGGATGTCAACATCACATAGTTAATGGGTGTGGAATTTAACATATTTATACACACCTGACAGCACCCCATACCGAAAATGCAATTTAAGACAAAAGCAACTACATTTAAACTAAATTATCCTCAAACCCTTGTTGTAATGCTGCTCATTTTTATGCGCCTTTTTGCAAAATTGCGAAAAGCAACTATGAGCTTCGTAATGTCTGTCCGTCTGTCCGTCTCTCCGCATGGAACGACTCGACTCCCACTCGACGGATTTTTATGATATTTTACATTTGGTAATTTTTGGAAAACCTTTAGAGAAAATTCAAGTTTCATGAAAATCGGGCAAGAATAACGGGTATTTTACATGAAGACTAATATACATTTCAATCACATTTCGCTCAATTCTTCCTATAATGAAAAACATTTCAGACAAAGTTGTAGACAAAGTCGAAACAAATTTTATGGCCCATAAATTTTCTTTCCGAAAATCATGCCGTTCATGAGATAATGTGGAAAAATAATGTACAGCCGGGCACAATATGGCACATGCGTATTGCATGCTGGATACCTAAGGCTACAAACATACTTTCAGAATATGTAATAAGTATTGATTTTTCGCTGCAACAATGGTTGCAGGAACGCGCCTCAGTGTTAGGTTATTCGTATATTGCCTCTATTATACGGAACATTCTTTGGTGTTTATGGAAATGTGCCCACAATTATGGAACGTAGTGGTGGGTGTTTTAGAGCTTGGAGCAGTTTTAGGTTATTTTACGAATCGAAAACAGTAAGAGCTTATTTTTGTGATATCAGTCAGTCTGCACCTAACGATAAACGCTTTCCACCTCTTCACGTTAAGCATTGACTGTCGCAATATGAAGCAAAACAATGGAGCAAGAAACGTACGCGAAATAAAATTATGTTTATATGTAGTATGAGAATGTACTACGTAGAGACAAACCAGACCCACGTAACAGCAGGAACAGAGCTGTCGCATATCCTACTACTACACAATGAGAGAATAACGTAGCCCAGGGACACGCGGAAGTGCCTCATCGAATGCTGCAGGCTTGCGAAACTTGTTAGAGAAACAAGCTTCTGAGCACTGAGCAGAATATAAGAGACAGAAGTATACTTCTTCATAAGGGACTTCAGACTCGCATAGATGATGGTAAAATAACTACGGTTATTATTCGGGTTTTAAATTATTGTGCATGTAATTTCTAGTTCTTGTTTACAAAATGGCGGATTGGTATATACTGTGTAGCTCATGGCAGGGGGTAAAATTGTCAAGAAATTAAGCGCAAATAACCTGTAATATGTGTGTATGTGCACGCGCGTGTGCGTGTACGCCTGCCTCTATATGTGTATGTATGTGTATATATGTATGTGTTTATGTATGTATACATACATATGTACGTATGTATGCATGCATATATGTATGTTTGTATGTAGGTAGGTGTAGGTGTGTCTGTGTATGTATGTATGTATGTAGGTTGGTATGTGTGTATGTATGTATGTATTATGTATGTATATATATATATGTACATATATATGTATGTATATATGTATGTAGGAAAGGTGTATGTGCGTTTGTATGTATGTATGTGCGTATGAATGTAGGTAGTTAGGTATATATGTATGTAATGTATTTTCTTGTATGTACATATATATATAGTATGATACGTATGTGTGTGTGTGTGTGTTTGTATGTAGGTAGGTAGGTAGGTAGGTAGGTAGGTATGTGTGTATGTATGTATGTGTGTATGTATGTGTGTATATATATATATATATATATATATATATATATATATATA
>Ga0131853_10006561_pt1 | contig 21006 bp, 17 predicted proteins | sample TergutLab28metaG_FD_92764 | JGI IMG/M metagenome (GOLD analysis project Ga0131853, IMG submission 92764) | Labiotermes labralis P1 segment gut microbial communities from Petit-Saut dam, French Guiana - Lab288 P1 (version 2) (version 2) | ecosystem: Host-associated > Arthropoda: Insects >...
CCCCCGTCCGCTGGGTCGGAGGCTGGACCGCGAGCCCGACCGACGCGGTGACCCCGGTCGACGCCGCGGGCCTCCCGGTACCCCTGACGCTCGCCGACCAGTCCCTCCGGATGGTCGTGACGCCCCACCTGGGCGGAACCGTCCTGCGGCTGCGCCTGACCAACCGGTTCGGGTCCTCGGCCATGACGTTCGGCCGCGTCACGGCGGGACTCCAGACGGACGGGCCGGCGGCCGCCCGGATCACGCCCGTGACGTTCGGAGGGAAGGCGCGGGTCACGATCCCCGCGGGCCAGGACGCGGTCAGCGACCCCGTCTCGCTGACGTTCGCGGCCTTCACGCCGCTGTCGGTCAGCCTGTACCTGCCCGGCCTTCAGGGCCCGCCGACGAAGCACTGGGCCGCCGCCGCGACGTCGTTCTACGCTCCTCCCGGCACGGGCGACCTGACGGGAAGCGCCGGCGGCAGCCTGTACGGGTCCCGGACCGAGGCCTGTCTCTGCCTCGCCGGAGTGGACGTCGCCGCGGGCCCGGACACGGGCGCGATCGTCGCCTTCGGCGATTCCATCACCGACGGCTGGGTCGCGGCGACCCCCGTCAGCTTCCCTGACAGCACGGTCCCGGACGACAAGAACGGCCGGTATCCCGACGACCTCCAGCGCCGGCTCATCGCCGCCGGGATCCCGCTGTCGGTCCTCAACGCGGGCATCAGCGCCAACCGGCTGCTGACCGACGGAGAACCGGCCATGCTCGGCCCCAGCGGGCTCAGCCGCTTCCAGCGGGACGCCCTCGCCGTTCCCGGAATCCGGGGCGTGCTGCTCCAGGAGGGCATCAACGACCTGGGAATCCCCCCGGCCACCACCACCCCCGACGAGCTCATCGCTGGCTATGAGCAGGTCATCGGCCAGGCCCGCGCCGCCGGGGTGAAGCTCTGGCTCGGGACGCTGCTGCCCGCCGCGGACGCCGTCATGGACGGAACGGTCACCGCGCCGCACAGCGAGGAATACCGCCAGCGGGTCAACACGTGGATCCGGGGCCAGCGCGCCGCCGACGGGATCGTCGACTTCGACGCCGCGGTCCGGGACCCGTCCGACCCGCACGTGCTGGACGCCCGGTACTCCTCCGTCGACCGCCTGCACCCGAACCTGGCCGGCTACCAGGCCATGGCGGCCGCGATCGACCTCGACATGCTGCGGTAAGGGGAGGCCGGGCCGCTACAGTGGCGAGTGCGCACCGCGCCGGCGAGCGCATCACGCGCGGCTCTATGCGGAGGTAACGCCATGAGCGTCCCGTCACAGGCGCAGGCCAGCGGGCTCCGGTTCTCCAGCACCCAGGGCAGGTGGATCCTGCTCGCCACCGTCATGGGCTCGGCGGTGGCGTCCATCGACGCGACGGTCGTCGGGATCGCGCTGCCGGCGATCGGCCGGGACTTCGGCGCCGGGCTGGCGGCCCTGCAGTGGGTGGTCACCGCCTACACGCTGACGCTCGCCGGCCTGCTCCTGCTCGCCGGCGTCCTCGGCGACAAATACGGGCGCAAGCGGGTCTTCCTGACCGGGGTCATCTGGTTCGCCGTCGCGTCGCTGCTGTCCGGCGTGGCACCGGACGCGGGAACCCTGATCGCCGCGCGGGCGCTGCAAGGAGTCGGCGCGGCCCTGCTGACCCCGGGGAGCCTCGCGATCATCGAGGCCACGTTCCGGCCTGACGACCGGGGCCGCGCGATCGGAGCCTGGTCCGGGCTCAGCGGCGTGGGCACCGCGGTCGGCCCGTTCCTGGGCGGCTGGCTCGTCCAAGCCGTCTCCTGGCGGCTGATCTTCGCCATCAACCTTCCGGTCGCGGCCGTGGTGGTCGCCGTCTCCTGGCGGCACGTGCCCGAGAGCCGGGACCCGGGTGCCGCCGGCCCCGTGGACGTACCCGGCGCCCTGCTCGTCACCCTGGGACTCATCGGGATCACCTACGGGCTGATCGAGGGTCCCTCGGACGGCTGGAGCAGCGGTCCCGTGACTGGTGCCCTCGCGGGCGGCGCGGCGCTGGGCTGCGCGTTCGCCTGGCGGGAGCGTCACGCGGCCGCGCCGATGCTGCCGCTGAGCATGTTTTCCTCCGTTCAGTTCACGGTGACCAACCTGGTCACGTTCGTGATCTACGGCGCGATCGGCGGCAGCCTGTTCCTGCTCCCGATCCAGCTGCAGCAGGTCTCGGGATACACCGCCCTGGAGGCGGGCGTCTCGCTGCTGCCGGTCACCGTCATCATGCTGGTCCTGTCCGCGCGGTCGGGAGCCCTGGCCGGGCGCATCGGCCCCCGCCTGCAGATGAGCGCCGGCCCCGTCATGGTCGCCGCCGGGCTGGCGCTGTTCGCCCGGATCACCGAGTCCGGGGACTACCTCACGGAGGTACTGCCGGCGGTCACGGTGTTCGGCCTCGGCCTGGCGGTCACCGTGGCGCCGCTGACCGCGACCGTGCTCGCGGCCGCGCCCGCCGAGCACGCGGGAGTGGCGTCCGCGGTCAACAACGACGTCGCCCGGGCCGCCGGGCTGATCGCCGTCGCCTTGCTCCCCGCCGTCGGCGGGATCACCGGCGGCGCGTACCGGAACCCGGAGCAGCTGTCGGCCGGGTTCCACTCCGCGGTGCTGATCGCCGCCGGGCTGTGCGCCGCGGGAGGGCTGCTGGCCGCGTTCACCGTGCGCAATCCCCCGCGCCCGCCGAGGCCCGCCGCGCGCCCCGCCCCGCACGGCTGCGCTCTCGCCTCCCCGCCGGCCGGGGAGGGCCGTTAACGCTCGGAGCACAGCTTCGCGCCAGTGCCTGGAACCGGCCGGGCATGATAGAAGTTTTCCCTGCGGCCCGCCGCACCCCGAGCGACGGCGGCCGCCAGCAGTGAAGGGACACGCATGACCGTGGACATTCTTCCGGCCCTGCCGGAAGAACTCCGGATGGTGGCAGAAGCCACCGGCCGTTCGGCGGACAAGGAATTCGACCGGGCCCGGGTGAGGGCGTTCGCGGACGGCGGGGACGGGCCGGGCGAGTCCTACCTGCGCGCGGGCGCGGAACTCGGCTGGTTCGGGTTCCTCGCGGGCACCGAGCACGGGGGAGGATCCGCGTCCGGGAACGGGTTCACCGACGCCGCCGTCGTCGCCGCCGAGCGCGGAGCCCGGCTCCAGCCGGGCCCGTACACGGGGCACAGCGTCGTCGTCCGGACCCTGTCCAGGGCCGGTGCCCGGGCCGACGTCCTGCCGAAGCTGACCGAAGGGGAATGCTGGGCCACCTGGCTCGGGCACGGTGGCGGGATCACCGCGACCACGTCCGGCCGCGGGCTGCGCCTCGACGGCGACGTCACCGCGGTGGCCCACGCCGCGGACTGCGCCTGGTTCCTCGTCACCGCCGCCGGGCCCGCCGGGCCCGTGCAGGCGCTGATCCCGGCCGACGCCCCGGGCGTCACCGTCCGTGCTCTGTCCGGCGTCGACCTGACCCGCCGCTGGCACGCGGTCACCCTGTCCGGCGTCGAGGCCGGAGCGGACTCCGTCCTCCCGGCGACCCGGGAACGGCTGGCCGAACAGCACGCCGTCGCGGACCTGCTCACCGCCGCGGACGCCGCCGGGGCGATGCACGCCGACTTCACGCTCGTCGTCGAGCACGCCAAGTCGCGGATCGCGTTCGGCCGCCCCATCGGATCGTTCCAGGCCGTCAAGCATCTCCTGGCCGACACGAGCCTGTGGCTGGAGATGTCCAAGGGCATGGTGGCCGCCGCGGCCGTCGCCCTCGGCGACGGCTCGCCGGACGCGTACTCGCTGGCCGCCGCCGCGGCGTCGTTCACCGGCGAGCGGGGGACCGAGGTCGCGGACAACTGCTTCCAGGTTTTCGGCGGGATGGGCTTCACCTGGGAGCACGACCAGCACTTCTACCTGCGGCGGCTCACCGCGGCGGCCGTGGAGTACGGCACGCCCGAGGCGCACCGCGCCCGGCTATGGGACCTGGCGGCAGCCGGCGAGGCGGAGGAGAACTGAGATGACTGACCTTAACGCCTACCGGGCCCGCGTCGGCGAATGGCTGGCCGCGAACACCGAGCCCCGCGCCGAAGCCCGCCGCGGAGACCCGCTGGGCCTGGGCCGCGAGTTCACCCCGGACGTGCTCGCCGCCGAGCGTGCCCTGCAGCGCAGGCTTCACGAGGCGGGCTACGCCGGGATCACCGTGCCGGAAGAGTACGGCGGCCAGGGCCTGACCCCCGCCCACCAGCAGGTGTTCGGCGAGGAAGCCCGCCCGTACGTGCTGCCGGACTTCGGGCTGATGGGGCACGTCTGCTTCGACGTGTGCATCCCGACGATGCTGGCCCACGCGTCACCGGAGTTCCTGGCCCGGCGCATCCCGGCGATCCTGTCCGGCGACGACCTGTACGCCGAGTACTTCTCCGAACCGGACGCCGGCTCCGACCTGGCCGGGGTCCGCACCCGCGCCGTGCGCCGCGACGACGGCACCTGGCTGCTGTCGGGGTCGAAGACCTGGACCAGCGGCGGCCACTACGCGGACTACGGCATGTGCCTGGCCCGCACCGACTGGGACCAGCCCAAGCACCGCGGCCTCACCTGGTTCGCCGTCCCCGCCACCGCCCCGGGCGTGACCGTCCGCCGGATCAAGCAGATCACCGGCGACGCCGACTTCTGCGAGGAGTTCTTCGATGACGTCGTGCTCACCGACGACGACGTCATCGGCACCGTCGGGGAAGGCTGGAAGGTCACCCAGACGATGCTGTTCTACGAGCGGGGCGGCGGCACCAGCGGTTCGGTCCGGTCCCGCGACGAGTCCGGGACAGCCGGCCGGGGCCGCAGCCCGGTGGCCCCGGACCTGGTCCGGGTCGCCGCCGAAGCCGGGCGTGACGCCGACCCGGCGGTCCGGGACGTCATCGCCCGGGCCCACGTCGACGACCTGGCCCGGGCCGCCCTCGGGGCCCGCCTGGGCGAGCTGATCGCGGCGGACCCGGCGAAAGCGGCCGGATACGCCTCCTACGGCAAGCTCGCCGGCGGCCATTTCGACCCGGTCCGCGCCCGGGCGGCCATGCGGGCCGGCGGCGCCTCCGCGATCGCGTGGGAAGCCACCGCCGCTGACGGCGCGGTCGGCGGCGAGGACGCGCAGCCCCCGGCGGCCGAGGTCGCGTCGGCCCAGTTGCTGAACAGCCGTTTCCTGTCCATCGCGGGCGGCACCAACGAGGTGCAGCGCAACGCGATCGGCGAACGGGTCCTCGGACTGCCGCGCGAGCCCGCCTTCGACACGCGCAAGCCGTTCAACGAGGTCCTCAAGGATGCCCGGACCTGGAACGGGCAGGTCGGCTGAGCGGCCGTATCGGATAACGGTCAGCCAACCGGATATCGATAGGCACTCCGGGGAAAGCGAGCCAGGCCCGGCCCGGCCCGGAGCCGCCAGGTACCTGGACGCGCGGCGATCCACGTGAAAGCCTCGAAATCGAGGAACGTGGATATCAGAGGTGCCCGCATGACCGTGACCGAAATCCGGAAGCACCGGACCGCCGACTTCGCCGACGAAGAAGCCCGCCTGCGCCGTGAGCTCGCGGCGGTCTACCGTCTCGTCGCCCACTACAAGATGACGGACCTCATCTTCAATCACATCTCGGTCCGTCTCCCCGGGCCGGAACACCGGTTCCTGCTCAACCCGTTCGGCCTGCTGTACGAGGAGATCACGGCGTCCAGCCTGGTCATCGTCGGCCTGGACGGGGAACTCATTACCGACGGCCCGTGGCGGGTCAACTCCGCCGGCTTCGTCATCCACAGCGCGATCCACGCCGCGCGCGAGGACGCCCAGTGCGTGCTGCACACCCACACCAGGTCCGGCTGCGCCGTCGCCGCCCAGGAGGGCGGGCTGCTGCCCCTCAACCAGATGTCCATGGAGTTCTACAACCGCGTCGCCTACCACGACTACGAGGGCATCGCCCTGTCCAACGCGGAGAAGGGACGCCTGGTCGCCGATCTCGGCGACAAGCACTCCATGATCCTCCGCAACCACGGCCTGCTCACCGTCGGCCGCACGCCGGGCGAGGCGTTCAAGCGCATGTTCTACCTGGAACGCGCCTGCGAGATCCAGGTCGGCGCGCAGTCCGGGGGAGGCCCCCTCGTCACCCCGCCGCCCGAGGTGTGCGAGCACACGGCCCGCCAGTTCGAAGGCGACCACAGCGACGACGACTACGACAACACCGGCGGCCCCGACCTCCTCTGGCAGGCCATGCTCCGCCAGGTCGAGCGCCTGTACCCGGACTACAAGGACTGACCCGGGCCCGGGCCGCAGGCTCTCCGTCAGCCGAAGACCGTGCCGACGTCGGTCGCCGTGATGCGGTCCAGGGCCCGTTCCGCGATCGCGGCGATGGTCATGGACGGGTTGCACGCGCAGGTGGTGCCCGGCATGAGCGCCCCGTCGACCACGTACAGGCCGCGCTGGCCCAGGACGCGTCCCTCGGTGTCGCACGCCTCGTTCATGCACGCCCCGCCGAGCGAGTGCAGGGTGAGGCTGGCCAGGCCTGTGATGTCGGTCAGCACGGCGCCGGGGCCGGCGATCGCGGTGACCCGCTGGCGGATGCGCTCGGCGAGGACCGCGTCCCCGCCGGCCGGCCATGTCAGGTCGGCGCCCCCGGTCACCGGGTCGTAGGCGATTCGCCCGCGGGTGCCGCTGACCCCGTAGGCGAGCAGCAGGGTGGACTGGGCGTCCAGCGGCGGCGTGACGAGGCGTCCGGCCGGGGCCAGGAGGGACGGCAGGGCCGTGTTCACGCTGAGCGGCGGGATCGCGCACGGGGCGATGGTGTTGGCGACGGAGGGGTTGCTATCCCACTCGAAGCTGCCGTACACCATGGGTCCGCCCTGCGGCGCGCCGAAGTTCTTCGCGGGATCCGTCCAGATGTACCCCTGGTCCCCGTTCGTTCCGTACCCCTGCCCGAGGGCGCCGGGCAGGTCCCGGACGGTGCCGTTCCCGGCCGCGCTGACCAGCAGCCGGGTGGTGCCGACGGAGCCGGCCGCCATGAACAGGGCGGCGGTGGTGATGATCTTCTGCGCGATGACGGTGCCGTGGACGTCGGTGACGTCGGCATGCACCTCCCAGCGGCCGCCGGGAGCCTGCCCGACCGAGGTGACGTTGTGCAGCGCCGCCACGGTCACGTTCCCGGTCGCGCGGGCCTGCCGGAGGTAGGTCACGTCGACCGAGTGACGTCCGCCGTTGTTGACGCCGAGGAGGCAGTCCCCGTTGGTCCAGGACGGCTTCACCCTCCCGGCCAGTTCGGCGAAGAAGTAGCTCCAGTCGACGGGCTGGGGGACCGGCGACACGTCGTACCCCGCGGCCCGGGCCCGGTCGGCGAAGACGCGCACCGGCGCGTACGTCGGGCTGGCGATCAGCGCGTCCGGCGGGGTCGAGGCCCCCAGCATGCGCGCGACCCGAGGGTAGTAGACCGAGTCCATCTCGGAGTAGGGGATCTGGGCCGGGAACCAGGTGGTGAACAGGTTTTCCGTCGGCTGCAGCGTCATGCCCTCGTAGACCAGCGACCCGCCGCCCACTCCGGCCGCGACGAGGGCGATGAGGTTGTCCCCGATGATCGGTTCCAGCAGTCCCGCGTACGGGGGAATGCCCAGCCGCTGGTACTCCGACTGCGCCCAGGAGGTGTAGAAGAGGTCGCGCAGGTCGGGCGTTGCCGCGTGCGGGAACGTCTCGGCGTCCGGCCCGGTGGGCCACCACCGGCCGCGTTCGAGGACCAGCACGGGCACTCCCGCCTGCGCGAGCCGGAGCGCGGCCACGCCGCCGCCGAACCCGGAGCCGATCACGACGGCCGGCGCCTCCGGCCGCGTGAGCGGAATCCGGCTGCCCCGGGCCGCGGTTCCCGTCGCGGTGACGGCAACGGCGCCGACGGCACCGCCCAGAAACGAACGCCTGGTAACGGAATTCATTGGCTTCCCCGTATAATTCGACCATCTGTATTAATTTCTCTTAAATAATTTCATGCCGAACGGATCATGGCTACTCCCCGCAAGATGGGCTCCTGCGCGCCAGATGATCCGCCCGCGTGGTTTCAGACGGAATCTCCTGCGAGCCTGGTAGGGAGAGCAGCAAAGGTGCTGCGGGAAAGGGAGTCTCATGGCGGATTTCGATGACGGCATCGCGGAGACCGGGCTTCCCGGAACCGGCGACGCGGTGCGGACCGACGTGCTGGTCGTCGGGTCAGGGCCGGCGGGGGCGTCGGCGGCGCTGTTCCTGTCCACACTGGGCGTCCCCAACGTCCTGATCACGAAGTACCGGTGGACGGCGAACACGCCGCGGGCGCACATCACCAACCAGCGGGCGATGGAGATCTTCCGCGACATGGGCATCGAGGACCAGGTCCTCGCCGACGCCACCGGGCACGACCTGGTCGGCGACACGGTTTTCTGCACGTCCATCGCGGGCGAGGAGATCGGCCGGATCCGCACCTGGGGCACGCACCCCGCCCGGGAGGCCGACTACCGGCTCGCCTCCCCGTGCCTGACCGTTGACATCCCGCAGACGTACCTGGAACCGATCCTGGTCAAGAACGCGACAGCGCGCGGCACGCAGACCCGGTTCTCCGCCGAGTACCTCTCCCACGTCCAGGACAACGACGGCGTCACGACCCGGGTACGGGACCGGCTGACCGGGCACGAGATCGAGATCCGGTCGAAGTACCTCATCGGCGCGGACGGCGCCCGCTCGAAGGTGGCCGCCGACATCGGGCTGCCGTTCGAGGGCCAGATGGATATCGCCGGCTCGATGAACATCACCTTCAAGGCCGACATCGCCTCGCTCGTCGGGCACCGGCCGTCGGTCCTGTACTGGGTGATCCAGCCGGGCGCCGACGTCGGCGGCATCGGCGCGGGCCTGGTCCGCATGGTGCGGCCGTGGAACGAGTGGCTCATCGTGTGGGGCTACGACATCAACGAAGAGCCGCCGGTCGTGGACGAGGCCGAGGCCATCCGGATCGTCCGCCAGTTGCTCGGCCTGCCCGGCCTGGACGTGGAGATCACCGGCACGAGCCTGTGGGGCAATAACGAGATGTGGGCGACGGACTTGCAGCGCGGCCGCGTCTTCTGCGCCGGGGATGCCGTGCACCGGCACCCGCCGTCCAACGGGCTCGGGTCCAACACCTCGGTCCAGGACTCCTACAACCTGGCCTGGAAGCTGGCCGCCGTGCTGAAGGGGCAGGCGGAGCCGTCGCTGCTCGGGACCTACTCGGCCGAGCGGGCACCGGTCGCGGAACAGATCGTGCGCCGCGCGAACAAGTCCAGCCGCGAGTTCGCCGACATCTTCGAGGCCCTCGGCGTCACCGGCGCGAAGACCGAGGAGGAGATGCGCGCCCGGATCGAGGAGCGCAAGGCCGCTACCCCGGAAGGCGCCGCCACGCGGGCCGCGCTGGTGAAGGCGATGGAGACCAAGCACTACGAGTTCAACGCCCACGGGGTCGAACTCGGGCAGTTCTACGAATCCTCCGCCATCGTCTCCGACGGCACCCGGCCGCCCGCGAGCGCGGATCCGGACCTGTATTACGTCATGTCGACCTCGCCGGGGGCGCACCTGCCGCACGCGTGGGTCGGCGACAGCATGACCCGGAAGGCGATGCTCGACCTCGCCCCGTACGACCAGTGGACCCTCATCACCGGCATCGCCGGCCAGGCGTGGGTCGCCGCCGCGGAGAAGGCAGGCGGCGACTTCGGCATTCCTCTGCGCCCTGTCGTCATCGGGCCCGGGCGGGAGGTGACCGACCTGTACTTCGACTGGGCCCGTCTCCGGGAAACCGGCGAGAGCGGCGCGATCCTGGTCCGTCCCGACAAGCACATCGCCTGGCGGTCGATGAGCCTGCCCGCCGACCCGGACGCGGCGCTGCACGAGGCCCTGGCCAGCATCCTCGGGAAACGGTCCCGCGGAGCCGCTACATGACCTTCGTGCCGTACATTTCTCCCAGTTGATCGGCGAGCAGTTCCAGTCGCACGCCATCGGGGTCTTTGAAGTAGATCGACGTCCTGCTGGCGGTCGTGTACGGGACACCCGCGGCGTCGAGTTTGCCGCGCAGGTACTCCCACTTGTCCTGGGTGACCGAGATGGCGATGTGGTTCACGTTGCCGAGGGTTTCCCGGTACGGCTCCAGGTCCAGGCCCGGGAAGTCGAAGAACGCCAGCAGGTTCCCGTTCCCGACGTCGAAGAAGAAGTGGTTGGATCCCTTGTAGTCGCGGTTGCCGAAGATTTCCGTCAGCGGGAACTCCAGCAGTCCCTGGTAGAACTTGATCGTCTGCTCGACGTCGGAGCAGATGAGCGCGGCGTGATGGATGCCGCGGGCCGATGACTCCGGCCGGTCCGCGTGGACATATTCAGCCTGGAGCCGGGCGCGGTTCTCTTCGATCGCCGCCAGGTTGATCTCGCTCATGTAAGACCTCCAACCGTCATGGGCGCTCGTACCCGAAGCGCCGTCTCGGCAAGCGGCGAACCCGCCGCTCACGCCATCATTCGCGGGTCAGCGTTCCTGTGCTCGTCCTGGATGCTAATCGGGGATTTAATGACGTGTCAAGTACCTTGGGCGGGTTGATAACAGCAACAAGCGTGGGCGGCCGAGCATCGGGGCTCGCTACACGGGCCCGGCCGCGCCGGCGAATTCGGCAAGCGCAGCGGCGTCCCGGTGTCAACGTGCCGGGCTGAGGCCTGTCGCGGACGGAAGGGCGGGCGGCAGGTCGTCGGCGTCGGCGACGGCGCACTGGACGACCGCGTCGCGCGGGTAGTACCTGCCCTGCGCGTAGACCGTGGCGAAGCGCTGCTCGCCGAGGGCGTCGCGGGCGGCCCGGGCCGACTGCTGGTGAACGTCCTCCAGGGCCGCGGTGTTGCTGAGCCGCTGGCCGGTTCGCTCCCACAGTATGTCGGCGGCGCCCAGCAGCCAGGCGCACCGCCCGTGACGCCCGGCCCGGGCGGCCAGCCAGGCGAACACCTCCAGCGCGTACCCGATGCCGAGGATGTCGCCGACCTCGTGCTTGGCCAGCAGGGACCTGGCCACGACGCTGGCGCAGTCCGCTTCCCGCCCCCGCTGCTGGAACAGCGACATGCTCTCGATGACGTCCAGGTAGCCGTACAGCCACCGCTCCCGGGTTTCCCCGGACCGGCGCACGAATGTCTGGTAGCGGCGCGCCGCCGCGTCGACGTTCCCGCTGAGCTGGTACATATGCGCCATGTGACCGTCGAGGCATAGCAGCCCGATGCGATCGCCGACGCTCTCCAGCAGGCGCTCGGCCTCGTATCCGGCCTCGGCCGACTCGTCGTACCGGCCGCCGAACGCCTGGGCGAGGCACAGGTACAGGTACCCGCGTCCCTGCACCAGTGTGTCCCCGAGTTCCTCGGCGATCTCGATGCCCTCGCGGGCGTCGTCGACGGCCTTGGAGATCTTGCCCTCGAATTCCGAGACGTAGCTCCAGACGACCAGGGCCCGGGCCCGTTCCCGCGTTCTGCCCGGGAACTTCCTCGCGACCTTGTCCAGCCAGTAGCCGCCCTCGCGCAGCCGTCCCGAGGCTATCCAGTACCCGTAGAGGTCGGCGGCCAGTTCGGCGCCGTCCCGCACCCGCCCGTCCCGGCCCGACTCCAGCGCGTACTCCAGCGCGGCCGTGAGGTTGGCGTGCTCGCGTACCAGTTCGTGGTACCGCTCCACTTGGTCGTCGTCGAGGAAGTGGTCCCCGAAATACCGGGCCTTGGCGCGGTAGAGGGCGATGAACCGGTCCTGGACGCCGGTTTCGGCGCCGGACGCGGAGAGCCGCTCCGCGCCGAACTCGCGGATGGTGTCCAGGAAGCGGAACCGGTTCTGGCCGCCGGCGGGCTCTTCCTTCACGAGCACCGACTTGTCCACGAGGCCGATGAGCGTTTCGGCGACGCTGCCGCGCGGCAGGTTCCGGCCCGCGCACACCGCCTCGGCGGCGTCGATGGTGAAGGACCCGGCGAAGACCGACAGCCGTTCCCACAGGGCCTGCTCGGAGGGGGTGCACAGGTCGTAACTCCACCCGATGGTCGCCAGCAGCGTCCGGTGACGGGCCTCCGCCCGGCTCGGGTCCTCCACGACGGTCAGCCGGCCTTTGCTCCTCGGCTGCGGGGTGACCGCCGCGGGCAGCCGGTCCGTGGCGGGGCGCTGTCCGTCGCCGATGGCGAGATGGCTGGTGAGCAGCCGTGCCAGCTCGGACAGCGACAGCGTCCGGAGCCGGACCGCGGCCAGTTCGATGGCCAGCGGGATGCCGTCGAGGCGCTCGCAGACCGTGACGACCTCGGGCCGGTTTTCCGTGGTGAGGGCGAAGTTCCCGGCCGCGGCCGCGGCGCGGCGGGTGAAGAGATCGGTCGCGTCGCCGGAGCGGGACTCGTCGTCGGCACCGGGGAGGCTGAGCGGGAACAGCGGGAAAACGTTCTCGCCGTTCACGTCCAGCGGCTGCCGGCTGGTGGCCAGCACCCTGACGCGATGGGTTCCTTCCAGGACTGCCTCGGCGAACTCGGCGCAGGCATCGATGAGGTGCTCGCACGTGTCGAGCACGAGCAGCATCTCGCGCTCGTGCAGGTAGTCGAGCACGACCTCCACCGCGGCCCGCGAGTCCTGCCCGGACAGCCCGAGCCGGGCCGCGACGGTGTGCGGCAGGAGTTCCGGGTCGCTCAGGGCGGACAGCGGCGTCACGCACACGCCGTCGGCGAACCGGGACGCGACCCGGGCGGCCGTGCGGAGCGTGAGGCGGGTCTTGCCGACTCCGCCGGTCCCCAGGACGGTGACCAGCCTGGCCTGTGAGAGCAGGCCGGTCAGCCGGGCCATCTCGGGCCCGCGGCCGACGAACGGCGTCGCGTCCGCCGAAGGCTCGCTCAGCTCAAGCTGGCCGGGGACGTACACGTGGGACACGGTGACCTCGCGAAGTCGGGTGACGTTAGAGTACTACGCAATTGCGCATGATGTGGCGTACGTCACCGCGCTCCGTAAGGAACGCGAAAGCGCGGAAACGCCCAAACTGCTCAGCGTGTCTTCAAGCGGGTCCGGGCGCCCGGGTAGTACCGTCGGTCCATGCGCTACGGCTTCCTCGTTGATCTGCAGGACGTCGTGGCGCTGGCCGCCCACGTGGCCGACAAGGCCGCGGGCCGGGACGGCGTTCTCCTCGACGATCTGGACGCGGCTCTCGACAAAATCGACGCCCAGGGGCGATCGTAGAAGCGTGACCCTGGCCGTCGTCTTCCGGGAGACGGCGCTCCGTACGCTCGCTCGCATCCGCCGGGAGGACGCGGGCTTCTTCGCGTGCGCGCGGCGCGCCATCGCGGCGCTCCCGCGCGAGCCCCGGCCCGACGCCGCCGTCCCCTGGGGCACGACCGGCATCTACCGCCTGCGCGTCGGCCGCATCCGCGTCCTGTACGAGATCGACGAGGACGCCGCCGCCATCTACATCATCAACGTCGGGCAGCTCGCCTGAGGGGGAGTACCGAAGGCCCGTTCCGGCAATCGATTGCGGTCTGAGCCCGGGCCGAAAAGCGCATTGAACTGCGCCGATGTGCGTTGCATCGCCGGTGCAACCGGCGCAGAGTGGGATGCGGCAGACACGGAGCGGACCACCGAGGGCGCAGATGCGGTTCATCGCGGAGACGACGACGGACGGCGTGACCGAGCGCCTGTTCACGGTCGAGGGAATTGACGGCACGCCGGACGACGCGCCCGGCGCGGTCTGGTCGCCGGCCGGGGCCGACGGCCCCCGCCCCCTGGTCCTGCTCGGTCACGGCGGTGGCGGGCACAGCACCCACCCCTCGGTCCTCGCCCGCGCGCGGCGGTACGTGACCGGGAGCGGCTACGCCGCGGCCGCCCTCGACATGCCCGGCTGGGGCGGACGTCCGACCCCGCCCGAGTACGGGCCGTTCAACGCCGAGATCGACGGGCTGAGCGCCGAGGGCAAGCCGCTGGGGGACGCGTTCGCCCGCCGCGGCGTCGTCGCCGCCGAACTCGCGGTCCCCGAATGGCGGGCCGCCCTGTCGTGGCTCCTGGACCAGGACTGGATCGGCCCCGGCAGCCCGGTCGGCTACTGGGGCGTGTCGCTCGGCACCGCGGTCGGCCTGCCCCTGGCCGCCGCCGAGCCGAAGATCACCGCCGCCGTGCTCGGCCTCATGGGCCACGAGACCCTGGCCGGCGACGCCGCCCGGCTGACCGTTCCGGTCGAGTTCCTGCTGCAGTGGGACGACGAGGTCGTGCCGCGGGACTCGGGCCTGGCGCTGTTCGACGCCATCGGGTCAGCGGAGAAGACCCTGCACGCCAACCCGGGCGGGCACGCGGACGTCCCCGGGTTCGAGACCGCCGGCTCCGAGCGTTTCTTCGCCCGCCACCTGGCGCCCGCGGCCCCCGGGTAGGGGACAGCTCAGGGTCAGGTCGGGGTCATGCCGGATGGCGGGCGGCCGCCGGCGGACGCACCCTGGAAGGGTCACATCCTGACTTGAACGGAGTGTGATCACCATGCCTGTGATCATCATCCTCGCCCTCGTCGCGGCCGCCGTCTTCGTGGTCGTGACCGTGCTCGGCGCCGCCGCCCACCTCCTGTTCTCGCCGTGGCTGCTCCTGGTCGCCGCGGTCGTGCTCCTGGCCTGGTTCGGCAGGCGCCGCCGCGCCCGCCGGTGAGGCTCCGGGTCAGCGGCCGGGGACGGCGCCGCTGGCCAGCAGCCTGCGCTCCAGGAACGGGGCCAGGGTCTGCGAGTAGGCCTGCGTGAAGTGGTGGCCGTCGAAGTAGACCAGCACGTTCCCCACGACCGCCGGACAGCTTCTGGCGCCGCAGATCAGGTCGTTCATGCCGATCACGGGGGCGCCGGTCATCCGGGCGGCGGTCGCCGACGGCGGACCGGGCGCGATGGCGCTGGCCTTCGGCGCGTCGCAGCGGGAGTTCTGGCTGCCGTACTGCCACACGCAGGCCGGGGCGTCGATGCCGGGATCGGGGGTCTCGCGGATCGCGGCCACGCGGACATGGCGGGCCCGCAGCTGCTTCCAGTACGCGGCTTCCCCGGCGCCGATAGCCGCCCGTGACCGCGCCGAGTTCCTCGGGTAGCCGACGGCGTTCTCGGCGGGATCGGAACTGGTGATCACCAGCTGGGGGCGGACCGTGGTGAGCAGGTCGTGCAGGACCGCATGCCCCCAGGCGGTGCAGGCCGAGTAGGTGCCGCCCGTGCCGGGGGCGAGCGCCGGGGTCGCCGACCAGGCACAGGACCCGTGCAGCTCGGTGACGAGCTTCCAGTGCTTCTGCTTGGCGATCACGTTGAGGGCCTCCCACCAGTTGCCCGCGATCGAGTCCCCGACGAGGGCCACCGTCATCGTGGGGTGCGTGGTGTCGCCGAACACGCACGGCGCCGGCGTGGCCGCGCTCTGGTGATCCAGGCAGTGCGTCCAGTACGAGGGCGCGGTGGCCTGAGCGGGCGGAGGCAGCACGGGCTTGCCGTGCGAGACCGGGGCCGCCCGGCCGTTCGCGGAGGCGAGGGCCGCGGCCCCGGGGTACCCCGGGCCGAGCCTGCCGTTCCACGGCGGAGGCTCGGACGCGATGTAGGCCGCGGCCAGCGCGACCGGGACCGCGGCGGCCAGCGCCACCGACACCGACCGCCAGCCGTGGCCCCGCAGCGCCCGGGCCAGCCGGACGGGGTCCTCGACGAATGTCTTCGACAGCCAGGCCAGGACCACCGACACGGCCAGCAGCGCCAGGCCCGCGGCCAGTCCCGGGGGCTGGCCGCGCCAGGCCGTGAACAGGTTGATGACGGGGTAGTGCCACAGGTACAGCGAGTAGGAGATCCCGCCGGCGAACACCATCGGCCGGGCCGCCAGCAGCCGCCGGGCCGGGAACCGGCCGCCGCCGGGCCAGTCCGCGTCCGGGCCCGCGTGGCCGCCGGCGATGATCGCCACGGCGCCCAGGACGGGCAGCAGGGCCAGGTCGCCGGGGAACGGCATGGCCCCGTTGAGCACGAACGCCGAGGCCGCCACGGCGGCCAGCCCGGTCCAGGCCAGCCACCGCCGGCCCGCGAGCCAGCCGGCCGCCCGGGCGGGCGCGAGGGCGAGCAGGCCGCCCGCGCCGAGTTCCCACATCCGGGTCGTCGTCGCGAAGTAGGCGGCGGCCGGGTCGTGCTGGGTGTCCCACACCGAGTACGCCAGCGACCCGGCGACCAGCGCCGTAGTCAGCACGCCGACCGCGGCCCGCCGGGTTCGCCAGGTGTCTGGCCCGGTCCCGGCCCCGGGTCCGGCCCCGTTCCGGCGGGCCCGGGCCAGTCCCGCCGCGGCCAGCGCCGCGAGGACGAACAGCAGCGGCCAGACCAGGTAGAACTGCTCCTCGACCGACAGCGACCAGAAGTGCTGCACCGGGCTGGCCGCCTCGTTGGACTTCAGGTAGTCGACCGCGTCGTGCGCCAGCTGCCAGTTCTGGAAGTACAGGGCGCTGGCCAGGACCTGCTGCGCGGTGTCGGCCAGGCGGGTGGCCGGGATGACGAGCCGCGAGACCCCCCACGTGACGAGGAGGACGAGCACGGCGGCGGGCACGAGGCGCCGCGCCCGCCGTCCCCAGAAGCCGACGAGCGAGACCTTCCCCGTCTCCGCGTAGCCGCGCCACAGGTGCCCGGTGATCAGGTAGCCGGAGATGACGAAGAAGACGTCGACCCCGGCGAACCCTCCCGGGAGCGCGGCGGGGAAGAGGTGGTAGATGACCACCATCCCGACGGCGATCGCGCGCAGTCCCTGGATATCGGGCCGGAAACCGGATCTCGCGGGGGCGGGAGTTGGTACGTTCTCAGGGGTTGTCCTGGTCGCCGTCGTCGCCGCCAGCGTGCTCACCTGCTCCTTTGCTCGTCCTGGTCCCTCGTGCGCCCGAACGCTCAATCTTATGGAAGCAGTTAAGAAATAGCTTAGATTTGGCTAAATAGTCTCTGAGCCGGACGTTTCGCGACCCTCGTTCCTCCCGTCACCCGCGCCGCCGAGGCCGGCCGGTTGTGCCGGCGGCGAGTGCGACCCGTCAGCGCTACCGGGCGGTCCAGCCGCCGTCGATCATGATGGTCTCCCCGGTGATCAGCGACGCGGCGGGCGAGGCCAGGAACACGACCACCCCGGACACCTCGACCGGTTCGCCGATACGGTGCAGGGCGGCGATCCGCTCGATGACGTCCGCGCGGAACTCCGGGTGGGACAGGGCCGGGCCGGTGCCGGGCGTGCGAATGAAGGTCGGAGCCACGGCGTTGACCGTGATCCCGCGGGAGCCCCACTCCACGGCCAGGCACTTGGTCAGGTGCGAGACCGCCGCCTTCGTCATGCAGTACACCGACTCGCCCGGCAGCGCCACCGAGCCCGCCTGCGAGCCGACGTTGACGATCCGCCCGTGCTCCTGCCGGATCATGACGCGCCCGACCGCCTGGCTGACCAGGAACGTGCCTTTGACGTTGACGTTCAGGGTCGCGTCGAGGTCGGACTCGGTCACGGACTCAGCCGGGTTCCGGGGTGCGATCCCCGCGTTGTTGACCAGGACGTCGATCCGGCCGAACGCCTCGACCGCCGCCTCCACCGCCGGGCCGATCTGGTCCGCCTGCCCGATGTCCAGCTGGACCGGCACCGCGCGCCGCCCCATCGCCTCGATCTCCGCCGCGACGCCGCTGTCGGAATTCACGTCGCGCAGTCCCAGCGCCACGTCCGCGCCGGAGGCGGCCAGCGCCAGCGCGATGGCGCGTCCCAGCCCCCGGCCCGCGCCCGTCACGAGCGCGACCTGCCCCTCAAGATCGAACCTCGGCAGTACCGGCGTATTCTCAGTTGACGATTGCGTGCTCATCCGGCCCATCGTCTCGCAGGGCCGCGCGGCGGTCTCGTCCCGGGGCGCCCTTGTCGTCCTTCCGGCCCGGCGTTAGCGTTTTGCGTGTCGGGGCGTATAGCCCGAAACCGGACTCGTGAAGGAGCGGCTGATGCCTGTCGTCGGGCTGGGACACACCGGGCTCTGGGTCGATGACCTGGAGAAGATGCGGGACTTCTACGAGCGGGTGATCGGCCTGACCGTCACCGACTCCGACGACGAGCAGGGCATGGTGTTCCTGAGCGCGCAGCCGGGCATCGAGCACCACGAGTTCGTGCTGCAGCGGGGCCGGACCGCGCCTCCGGGCTCCAAGCTCCCGCACCAGATCTCGTGGCGGGTCGACTCGGTGGAGACCCTGCAGATGTACCACGAGCGGTTCAAGGCCGAGGGCGTCCCGGTCCAGCAGGAAGTGACCCACGGCAACGCCTACGGCATCTACTTCTTCGACCCGGAGGGCAACCGGGGCGAGGTCTACCTGCGCATCGACCGCCCCGTCCCGCAGCCGTTCCGCAAGTCCCTCAACCTTGAGCAGCCCGTCGACGACGTCCACGCCGAGGCCGAACGCCTCCTCAACGACGGCACCCCGGCCTACCAGCCCGCCACCTGGACTCCCCTCCCGGACTCCGCCGGCAGTAGCCGCCGCCGGGCCGTCTTGCCCGCTTATCGACATTGATGTCGGCCGAAGTTAATCTTCGGTCATGGCACCTGACGTGACGGGAGAGGACGACTCGGCTCCCGGGGCCCTAGAGGGAATCCGCGTGCTGGAGCTCAGCACGGTGATCATGGGCCCGTACGCGGCCCAGATGCTGGGCGACCTCGGGGCCGACGTGATCAAGGTCGAGACCGGCGAGGGCGACATGAACCGGGCCATGCCCGGGCCGCCGGGCATGTCGGGAGTATCGCTGACCATCAACCGGAACAAGCGGAGCGTCCGGCTCGACCTGAAGAAGCCCGCGGACCGGGAGGCCTTCGGCCGGGTTCTCGACACCTGCGACGTTTTCCTGACCAACCTCCGCCCGGGCGCCCTCAAACGGCTCGGGCTCGCCTACTCCGACGTCAGCGCCTCCCGGCCGCGGATCATCTACTGCCAGGCGGCGGGGTTCCGCTCCGGGACGCCGGAGGAGGACCGGCCCGCCTACGACGACATCATCCAGGCGGCGACCGGGCTGCCCCGGCTGAACGAGGCCGCCGCCGGGAAGGCCGCCTTCCTCCCGACGATCATGGGCGACAAGGTGTCCGGGACGACCGTGCTGTCGGCGGTCCTGGCCGCGCTGCTGCACCGGGAACGGACCGGCCAGGGCCAGCGGGTCGAGGTCGCGATGTTCGACGCCGTGCTCGCCTTCACCCTGACCGAGCACCTGGCCCGGGCGGCGGCGCCGGGCGGGCAGGCCGGCTACAGCCGGGTGCTGACCAGCACGCGCGGCCCGCACCGGACCCGGGACGGGTACCTCGCCGTACTGCCCTACAGCGACGCCCAGTGGCGGCGCCTGTTCAAGGCGGCCGGGCACGAGGACCTGCTCGCCGAGCCGTACCTGGCGACCTACGCCGCCCGCACCGAGCACGCGGAGCAGGCCTACGCCACGCTGGGAACGATCATCGCCGAGCGGACCACCGCCGAGTGGCTGGAGATCTGCGACGCCGAGGACATCCCCGCCACCACCGTCCCGTCGGTGGCCGAGATCGTCGAGGACGAGACGCTGCACCGCGGCATGCTGACGCTCGCGGAGCACCCCGTCATCGGCCCCTACCGGGTCGTCGGCCCGAACATGATCCTCGACTCCACGCCCGTCCGCGTCCGCCGCCACGCCCCGGTGGCCGGCGAGCACACCGCGGAAGTGCTGGCCGAGGTCGGCCTCACCGGCGAGGAGATTCGCGCGGTCACCGGGGGTTGAGCCACTCCGGGTTCGGCTCGCGGCGCAGGTCCAGGGTCCGGATCCAGGCGTCGTTGATCGCCCGCCCGGCGCCGGCCTCGGTGTAGAGCGCGTCATCGCCCCGGACGTAGAGCCAGTAGCAGGTGTGCCGGGTCATGGCCAGCAGCACCGCCGCCGTCGGCCGCGGGTCGACCGCGGGATCGGCCAGTCCCCGGACCTGCCAGCGCCGGATCCGGCCGGCGATCCGCTCCAGGTCCTGGCCGTGCCGGGCGACCCGCCGGGCGGTGATCTCATCGTCGATGTGGGCCAGCTGCTCGGTGAGGGCGTAGATCGCGGCGTTCGCCCGGTAGGCCTCCATGTACCGTTCGTGCGACCGGCGCAGCCCGTCGATCACGTCGAGGCTCTCGTCGCCGGGACGGGAGCTGAGCGCCTCGTCCATCACCGCGGTGACCTCGTCGGCCACCACGCGGAACACGTCGATCTTCGCGGGGAAATACGTGTAGAAGCTGCCCCGGGCCACGCCGGCCTCGGCGACGATGTCGGCGACGCCGGTGCTGAGGTAGCCGTCGCGCTCGAACACGCGCCGGGCCGCGTCGATGAGGGCCCTCCGGGCCTGCTCGCCCCGCCTGGTCGAGCGTGAGGCGTGCGCCGCCCGCCGTCCGGCGGCCGTCCCGGTGGGAACCCAGCCGCCCCGGGTACGGCGGGAAGGGGCCGGCGGCTCCGGTACCGGCATGCGCGTCCTCTCCCGTGCCGTCGTGCGGAAACGTTACTCGACATTGATGTCGATTAGAGTGTATATGTCGAGGGTGACCGACACTACTGCGCCGCCCGGCGGTGACTGGGCGGACCTGACCGAAGACAAGCTCCGTGCCCTCGTGCGTTCCTGGGTGGCGGAGAACTGGGATCCCGGGCTGTCGCTGCGGGAGTGGCGCGAGCGCCTGGTCTCGTCCGGCTGGGCGGTCCCGTCCCGGCCCGCCCGCTGGCACGGCAAGGGCATGCCCGCCTGGGCCGACCAGGTGGTGACCAGCGAGATCGGCCGGTGCGGCGCCGTCTCCGCCCTCCCGGCCGGGCCGGGCAACCTGGCCGGGCCCACCATTCTCGAGCACGGTCCCGATCACCTGCGCGAGCGCTTCCTGCGCACCCAGCTGACCGGCGAGGAAGACTGGTGCCAGCTGTTCAGCGAGCCGTCGGCCGGATCCGACCTGGCCGGGCTGACCACGACCGCGGTTCTGGACGGCGACGAGTGGGTGATCAACGGCCAGAAGGTGTGGAACACCCGGGCCCAGTACGCCGACCTGGGCCTGCTGCTGGCCCGCACCGACTGGGAC
>Ga0131853_10006563_pt1 | contig 21004 bp, 22 predicted proteins | sample TergutLab28metaG_FD_92764 | JGI IMG/M metagenome (GOLD analysis project Ga0131853, IMG submission 92764) | Labiotermes labralis P1 segment gut microbial communities from Petit-Saut dam, French Guiana - Lab288 P1 (version 2) (version 2) | ecosystem: Host-associated > Arthropoda: Insects >...
CGTCGTCGTTGTAGAGCACTTCGGCGGCCGGAAAGCCGGGGAAGATTTCGACGCCCAGCGCCTCGGCCTGCTGGCCCAGCCAGCGCGTGACGTTCGCGAGGCTGATGACGTAGTTACCGTGGTTCTTGAAGTTGTCGGGCAGTGCCCAGTTCGGCACGCCCTTCGCGCCGTTTTCCGTGAGGAACAGGAACTTGTCCTCTGTAACCGGCACGTTCAGCGGTGCGCCCTGTTCTTTCCAGTCCGGAATCAGCTCGTTCAGGGCACGCGGATCCATGACCGCGCCCGAGAGGATATGCGCCCCGATTTCCGAGCCTTTTTCCAGCACGCAGACGCCGACTTCAGTGCCTTTTTCCGCGGCCAGCTGCTTCAGGCGGATCGCGGCAGACAGCCCGGCGGGCCCACCGCCGACGATCACCACGTCGTATTCCATCGACTCGCGTGGGCCGTACTGTGCAATCAGATCACTCGACGACATATCCTCTTCCTTCCTTGCTAACTGAGCGCCCTAAGCCGCCCGATCAAAACTGCACTTCGTTCAGCGCGAGCACGCCCGCGTCACCCTTTGCGGCCAGGATCGACGTCTCGAGGCCGCCTGCCTGCGCGAGAATGTGCTCGGCGTAGAACTGCGCGATCGCGATCTTCGCGCCGTAAAACTCGGCGTCGTTCGCGAGTTCGCGTTGCGCGACGAGCAGCGCACGCGCCATTTGCCAGCCGCACAGCACGATGCCCGCGAGCTTGAGATACGGCACGCTGCCCGCGAACACCGCGTTCGGGTCGCGCTTGACGTTCGCAACCACGTAATCGACGACATTCGCCAGCGAGCGCGCGCCCTTCTCCAGCTGCTCGCGCATCGATGCCGCCGCCGCGCCGCCGGCCTGGCCGAGTTCTTCAGCAGTCCGAGCGATCTCGCCAAGCAGCGCCTTCGCAACCGCGCCGCCGTCGCGCATCGTCTTGCGGCCCACCAGGTCGTTCGCCTGGATCGCCGTGGTGCCTTCGTAGATGGCGAGAATGCGCCCATCGCGGTAGTACTGGGCCGCACCCGTTTCCTCGATGAAGCCCATGCCGCCATGCACCTGGACGCCAAGGCTCGTCACCTCGTTGACCATTTCGGTGCTCCAACCCTTCACGATCGGCACGAGGAATTCGTAGATCGCGAGATTGCGCGCACGCACTTCAGGGTCGGCGTGGTAGTGAGCATGGTCGCTATAGGCTGCCGCGACATACGCGAGCGCTCGTGCGCCCTCGGTCATCGCGCGCATCGAACCGAGCATGCGGCGCACGTCCGGATGATGGATGATGGTCGCCGACTGCTTGAGCGAGCCGTCCACGGGGCGGCTCTGCACACGCTCCTTCGCGTACGCCACGGCCTTCTGGTACGCGCTGTCCGCCACGCCCACGCCCTGCATGCCCACGCCGAAGCGCGCCGCGTTCATCATGATGAACATGTATTCGAGGCCGCGATTCTCCTCGCCCACGAGGTAGCCGATCGCGCCGCCGTGATCGCCGTACTGGAGCACGGCCGTCGGGCTCGCCTTGATGCCGAGCTTGTGTTCGATCGATACGCAATGCACGTCGTTGCGCGCGCCGAGCGAGCCGTCATCGTTGACGAGGAACTTCGGCACGACGAAGAGCGAGATGCCTTTCACGCCTTCGGGCGCGCTGGGCGTGCGCGCCAGCACGAGGTGAACGATGTTCTCCGCCATGTCGTGCTCGCCCCACGTGATGAAGATCTTCGTGCCGAAGACCTTGTACGTGCCGTCGCCCTGCGGCTCGGCGCGCGAGCGCACCAGGGCGAGGTCGGAGCCGGCCTGCGGCTCGGTGAGGTTCATCGTGCCGGTCCAGTCGCCCGAGATGAGCTTCGGCACGTAGCGTGTCTTCAGCTCGTCGCTGCCCGCGGTGAGCAGCGCCTCGATCGCGCCGTCGGTCAACAGCGGGCACAGCGCGAACGAGAGGTTCGCCGCGTTGAGCATTTCGATGCAAGGCGTGGCGATAAGCTTGGGCAGCGCCTGGCCGCCGAATTCGGACGGATGCTGCAGCCCCTGCCAGCCGCCCTCGACATACTGGCGGAACGCCCCCGCGAAGCCAGGCGTCGCCGTGACCTCGCCGTCGCGCCAGCTGCTGGGCGCGCGGTCGCCTTCCACGTTCAGCGGCGCGATGACTTCGCCGGAGAGCTTCGCGCACTCGTCGAGCACGGCTTGCGCAGTGTCGAAACCAGCGTCTTCGAAACCCGGCAGGGTTGCGACGGCGTCGATGCCGGCCAGCTCTTTCAGCACGAACAGCATGTCCTTGACGGGGGCGTTGTAGCTCATGATCGGTCCTTCCAGTCACTCAGGGGTCAAAATGGATTCGCCGCCGGGCCAGGATTACCAGGGGTACCTGGGTGGCCACCTTGCGGCAGTACAGGACGGATCGTAGCGTCAATCGGTCACCAAACCACTGTCCAAACCGGACCACATGGTGACAATTCTGGCCACGTTATCGGCTGCTGTGCCCACCCATCATGGGTGGGCGACCCGACTTTGCGCCGGGCGACGCTCAGGCGTCCAGCCGCTCAACCGCGGCGGCGGTAGGTGCCGGGCGTGCTGCCCGTCCAGTGGCGAAAGGCGCGGTGAAAGGCGCTGGGGTCGTCGAAACCCAGATCGCCGCCAATGGCCGCAATCGTGTCCTGGGTGTCGGTGAGGCGCTGGATCGCCACGTCGCGGCGCAGTTCGTCCTTGAGCGCCTGGAAGGTGGTCTCCTCGCTGGCGAGGCGCCGGCAGAGCGTGCGCACCGAGCAGTGCAGGTTGTCGGCCGCCTCTTCGATGGTCGGCAGATCGGGCAGTTGCGCGGCGAGGTACTGGCGCACGTTGTGGCTCACGAGCTGCTCGCTGAAGGTCTCGAAGATCCAGTCGCCGGGCGAACGCGCGAGAAACGCGCGCAGGTTGCGCTTGCTCTGCCGGATCGGCATGTCGAGATAGGCCGCGCTGAAGCGCATCAGCGTGGCTTCGCAGCCAAAGCGCACGGGACCCGAGAAGAAATAGCGGTGATCGAGCGCGTGCGGCGGCTGCGCGCAGGCGAAATCGACCTGCAGCAGCGGAATGCGCTGGCCGATCAGCCAGGACGACACGCCGTGAGCGAGCTTGAGCGTCAGTTCCTGCCCGAGCGGCCCGATCGCGCCGTACGCCGTGTTGGCGCGTAATGCCACCTGGGCCACCAGCCCCTGGCGGCGCGATTCGAGCCGGAAATCGTCGAGCACGATGTGGAAGAACTGGTCGAAGCGATGCAGCGCCGTTTCGAGGTTGCGCGCATCGAGCAGGCTCAGGCAGAGAAACTTGAGCGTGCCGCTGCGCAGCGGCCGGCTGAAGATGCCGGGCATCTCGTCGTCGAGTTCGATGGCGAGCGTCTGGTAGAGCGTGGAGAACTGCTCTTCCGTCACACGGCCGCCCGGCTTGGCGAGTAGTTCCAGCGCGATGCCCGCCTCGTTGAGATAGCGGCGGATCACAGCGGGCTCGGCGCCCGCGCCGGCGAGAAAGCCGTTGACGAGCGAGATGGGAACGGTGGCGCTAGGCGATGGCATGCATTGACGATGGAAGGCCGCGGAAACGGGCAGACGTAGGCGTCGGCCCGCGCGCCATTCTAAATCCGCGCGGCCAAAATCACGCTGCTCCTCCCCTCGTCCGCGCAAATGCATCGAACCACGCGAGGCTTTCCGGGTTGGCCATGGTGTCCGGATTGGCCACTTTCTCGAGCGGCTGCCCGAGCAGGAGCCGCTTGATCGGCACCTCCATCTTCTTGCCCGACAGCGTGCGCGGAACGGCTTGAACCTGATGGATCTCATCGGGCACGTGGCGCGCCGAGAGCGCCTCGCGCACGCGCGCGCGAATGCGCTGCGCGAGCGCGTCGCTCAGATCGACACCCGGGCGCAACACCACGAAGAGCGGCATCGACGAACTGCGCCCCAGGTACTCCAGATCGACCACGAGGCTGTCGAGCACCTCGGGCACCGACTCCACCGCGCGATACAGCTCGCTCGTGCCCATGCGGATGCCGTGGCGGTTGATGGTGGCGTCCGAGCGGCCGTAGATGACTGCGCCGCCGCGGGGCGTGATGCGCAGCCAGTCGCCGTGGCGCCAGATGCCAGGAAACATGTCGAAGTAACTTTCGCGGTAGCGACGGTTCGCTTCGTCGCGCCAGAAGTAAAGCGGCATCGAAGGCATGGGCGCGGTACATACGAGTTCGCCGACCTCGTCGATGCGCGCGTGCCCGGCTTCATCGAATGCCTCGACGCGTGCGCCAAGACACCGGCACTGCATTTCGCCGAGATAGACCGGCAAGGTCGGCACACCGGCGAGGAAGCAGCCCGCGAAGTCGGTGCCGCCCGAAATCGCGTCGATCCAGACGGGCCCCACCTGCTCGAGTATCCACGCATACGCTTCGGGCGGCAGCGGCGAGCCGGTCGAGCCGACCGCGCGCAGGCGCGAGAGATCCGCCGCCGCACGCGGCTCGACGCCGGCCTTCAGGCACCCCTGGAAATACGCCGCCCCCGCGCCGAAGAACGTCACGCCCGTCTCGCCCACGAAGCGCCACAGCGCCTGCGCGTCGGGATACGTGGGGTTGCCGTCGTAAAGGCAGAGCGTCGCGCCCGCGAGCAGGCCGCCCACCTGGCAGTTCCACATGATCCAGTTCGTGCTCGCGTACCAGTGGAATCGGTCGCCCGGGCTCAGGTCGAGATGCAGCGCGGTGAGCTTCACGTGCTCCACCACGATGCCGCCGTGCGAATGCACGATGGCCTTGGGCATGCCCGTCGTGCCCGACGAATAGACGATCCACAACGGATGATCGAACGGCACGTGTTCGATTTCGAGCGGGACGTTTCCAGCGATCGCGTCACGCCACGCCGTGGCCTGCGGGTACGCCTTCACGTCGGCGTCCGTGTCGAGTTGCGGGACGAACACGAGGTGCGCCACGCTCGGCAACTCGCGCAGCAGATGGTGAATCAGCTCGCGCCGGTCGTGCGGCTTGCCGCCGTAGCGATAGCCGTCCACGGCGAACAGCACCTTCGGCTCGATTTGCCGGAAGCGGTCGAGCACCGCGAGCGGCCCCATGTCGGGCGAGCACACCGACCAGATCGCGCCCACGCTCGCCGTGGCGAGAAATGCCACGACGGTTTCGGGCGTGTTCGGCATGAACGCCGCCACGCGGTCGCCGCGCGTCACGCCCATGCGCCGCAGCGTCGCTGCGCAGGCCGCGACCTGGCGGCGCAACTCCGCCCAGCTCAATTCGCGCGTGCGCCCCGCCATTGGGCCGCTCTCGCTTTGCGAAACGATCGCGGGCCGCGCATCGCTCGCGAGCTGAAAGGCCCGCTCGACGTAGTTCAGTTCGACACCGGGAAACCAGCGCGCGCCGGGCATCGCCGCATCGGCAAGCGCCACGCCGCGCGGCTCACGCGAGGGAATGTGCGCCCAGTCCCACAGCGCGCACCAGAAAGCGTCGACGTCGTCTACAGACCAACGCCATAGCGCGTCGTAATCGTCGAACGCGAGACCGCGCGTCTCGCCTAGCCACTTCATGAACCGGGTAATGCGGGCTGATTCGACCTGTTGCGGCGTTGGCGTCCAGGCCGGAGCGGATGCGGGAACGGTTTCGTTCATCTCGTTGCGTTGGCTCGTGCGGGTTCGTTTGACCTAATGGTGCCGGAGCCGGTGCACGTCGAACAATTCAGGGAAACCAGTGGAAGGTTTCCAATCGCGTTCGCGCGTAATGATGTCCGATAACGTCGCGCGTAATGGCACGTCAATTTGCAATTATTTCCAATAATTCGAATAAAAGAGGTAATTGAACACTTACGCGCGATCAATATTTTGCTTCCCGATTTAATCTAAGATTAATCGAAATTCACATGCGAGTTGCCTGCACAAATAGATCGAACCGCTAATTTACGTTGCGCCGCGCAAAGCCTGTTGTACCGGGAAAGTCCGGCATACGGCCTATTCGGTACGCAATTAGCATAAGGCCCGTCATAAAACTGCAATCCACTGACGCCTTTAATTTGGCTAATTCCCGCCGATTCGCCTCTCTCTATCGGACCAAGGTCTTATTGTCAGATTGCGCGCCCCATATCAGATTGGGCGCGTAGCGGCACGGGTTCCGCTCTCGCGGCATGCGATCCGCGCTGCAGACTCAGGCACAAGCATGTTGATGGGCTCGCGCGCAGCGCGAGATCTGCAACCCAGCCGGCTCGTACAGGAGATCGCGCATGTCCGAATCGACGTCTACGCCTCACCCCGCCGCCAAGCCCGACAGCACCGCCACACCGGCCGCCGCCAACAGGCTTCGCCTCGGCGCACTCACCGCCCTCGTCGTGGGCTCGATGGTGGGCGGCGGTATCTTTTCCCTGCCGCAAAACATGGCGGCCAGTGCCGACGCCGGTGCAGTGCTGATCGGCTGGGCGATTACCGCGGTCGGCATGCTCATGCTCGCGTTCGTGTTCCAGTCGCTGGCCGTGCGCAAGCCCGAACTCGATGGCGGCGTCTACGCCTTCGCAAAAGCCGGCTTCGGCGACTACATGGGCTTCGGCTCCGCATGGGGCTACTGGATCAGCGCGTGGCTCGGCAACGTCGGCTACTTCGTTCTCCTGTTCAGTACGCTCGGCTACTTCTTCCCGGTGTTCGGCGAGGGCAACACGCCGATCTCCATCATCTGCGCCTCGGTGCTGCTCTGGGCGTTGCACTTTCTCGTGCTGCGGGGCATCAAGGAGGCCGCGATCGTCAACCAGATCACCACGGTCGCAAAGCTGGTGCCGCTCTGTCTCTTCATCGTGATCTGCGCGTTCGCGTTCCGCTCCAGCGTCTTCACGGCCGACTTCTGGGGACAAATGAATCCCAAGCTCGGCAGCGTGACGAATCAGGTCCGCGGCATGATGCTCGTGACCGTCTGGGTCTTCATCGGCATTGAAGGCGCGAGCATCTTCTCCGCGCGCGCGGAGAAGCGCACCGATGTCGGCAAGGCCACGGTCATCGGTTTCGTCGGCGTGCTGCTGCTGCTCGTGCTCGTGAACGTGCTGTCGCTCGGCGTGCTCACGCAGCCCAAGCTCGCGGCCCTGCAGAACCCCTCGATGGCGGGCGTGCTCGAAAACGTGGTTGGCCACTGGGGCGCGATTCTCATCAGCGTGGGGCTCGTCGTGTCGCTCGCGGGCGCGCTGCTCTCATGGGTGCTGCTGTGCGCCGAAATCATCTTTTCGGCCGCGCGCGACCACACGATGCCTAACTTCCTGCGCAAGGAAAACGCGAAGCACGTGCCGGCCAACGCGTTGTGGCTCACGAACGGCATGGTGCAGATCTTCCTCGTCATCACGCTGTTCTCGAAGGGCACGTATCTCTCGCTCATCTATCTCGCGACCTCAATGATCCTGCTGCCCTACTTCTGGTCGGCAGCGTATGCATTCCTGCTCGCGGTGCGCGGCGAAACGTATGAGGCCGATAGTGGCGAGCGCAACAAGGACCTCGTCATCGCGGGCATCGCGGTGATCTATGCGGTCTGGCTCATTTACGCCGGCGGCCTCAAATACGTGCTGCTCTCAGCGTTGCTCTACGCGCCGGGCATCGTGCTGTTCGCGCGCGCAAAACGCGAGGTCGGCCAGCCCGTGTTCACCAACATCGAGAAGTTCGTTTTCGCCGCTGTGCTGATTGGCGCATTGCTGGCGGCTTTCGGCCTGTACAAGGGCTTTCTCACCCTCTGATTCGAGGAGTCTCATGATGAGTACGGACACTGTCGCCTTCGGCGTCAATTCCGAGGCAGGCAAGCTGCGCAAGGTCATGGTGTGCGCGCCGGGTCTCGCACATCAACGCCTCACGCCCAGCAACTGCGACGAGCTGCTTTACGACGACGTGATCTGGGTCAGCCAGGCGAAGCGCGACCACTTCGACTTCGTGACGAAGATGCGGGAACGCGGCGTGGACGTCCTCGAGATGCACAATCTGCTCACGGAAACGGTGCAACACCCCGAAGGGCTCAAGTACATCCTCGATCGCAAGGTTCGCCCCGAGACCGTGGGCGTTTCGCTCGCCGGCGAGGTGCGCAGCTGGCTCGAAGGGCTCGAGCCGCGCAAGACCGCGGAATTCCTCATTGGCGGCGTGGTTGCCGAAGATATTCCGGATACCGAACAAAGCAAGATCCTCAAGGAATTTCGCCGCTATCTGGGCTATTCGAGCTTCGTGCTCGCGCCGCTGCCCAACAGCACCTTCACGCGCGACACGACCTGCTGGATCTACGGCGGCGTATCGCTCAACCCGATGTACTGGCCGGCGCGCCGGCAGGAAACGCTGCTCACCACGGCCATCTACCGGTATCACCCCGAGTTCGCGGGCAAGGACTTCCAGGTGTGGTACGGCGACCCCGACGAGGACCATGGCGCAGCCACGCTCGAAGGCGGCGACGTGATGCCGATCGGCAACCGCGTCGTGCTGATCGGCATGGGCGAGCGCACGAGCCGCCAGGCGATCGGCCGCCTCGCGCAGAACATCTTCGCCAAGGGCGGCGCCGAGCGCATCGTCGTGGCGGGGCTGCCCAAGTCGCGCGCGGCCATGCACCTCGATACGGTGTTCAGCTTCTGCGACCGCGACCTCGTGACGATCTTCCCCGAGGTGGTCAACGAAATCGTGCCGTTTTCGATTCGCCCCGACGACAAGAGCCCGTCGAAGCTCGACCTGCGCCGCGAGGAAAAGCCCTTCGTGGACGTCGTGGCCGAAGCGCTGGGCTTGAAGAGCCTGCGCATCGTCGAGACCGGCGGCAACGCGTTCGCGGCCGAGCGCGAGCAGTGGGACGACGGCAACAACGTGGTGTGCGTCGAGCCCGGCGTCGTGATCGGCTACGACCGGAACACCTATACGAATACGCTGCTGCGCAAGGCCGGCGTGGAGGTCATCACGATCACGGCGAGCGAACTGGGCCGCGGGCGCGGCGGCGGCCACTGCATGACTTGCCCGATCGTGCGCGACGCCGTCGATATCTGAGCGCCGCCCCCTATCCGCATTCCCACTGCATCCGCAACGGAGAAACGACATGGCTTTCAACCTGCGCAACCGCAGCCTGCTTAGTCTGATTCACCACAGCACCCGCGAGCTGCGTTATCTGCTCGACCTCTCGCGCGACCTCAAGCGCGCCAAATACACGGGGACCGAGCAGCAACACCTCAAGGGCGTCAACATTGCGCTGATCTTCGAGAAGACCTCCACGCGCACGCGCTGCGCGTTCGAAGTCGCGGCCTACGACCAGGGTGCGAACGTCACCTATATCGATCCGACCTCCTCGCAGATCGGCCACAAGGAAAGCATGAAGGACACGGCGCGCGTGCTGGGCCGCATGTACGATGCGATCGAGTATCGCGGCTTCAAGCAGGATATCGTCGAGGAACTCGCGAAGTTCGCGGGCGTGCCGGTGTTCAACGGCCTCACCGACGAATACCACCCCACGCAAATGCTCGCCGACGTCCTCACCATGCGCGAGCATTCGGACAAGCCGCTCACGCAGATCAGCTACGCGTATCTCGGCGACGCCCGCAACAACATGGGCAACTCGCTGCTGCTCATTGGCGCGAAGCTCGGCATGGACGTGCGCATCGCGGCGCCGAAGTCGCTCTGGCCGCATGACGACCTCGTAGCGGACTGCAAGAAGTTCGCGGAGGAAAGCGGCGCGCGCATCCTGCTGACCGAGGACCCCAAGGCCGCCGTCAAGGACGTGGATTTCGTGCACACCGACGTGTGGGTCTCGATGGGCGAGCCCATGGAAGCGTGGGGCGAGCGCATCAAGGCGCTGCTGCCCTATCAGGTGAACATGGCGCTCATGAAGGCGAGCGGAACGCCGCATACGCGCTTCATGCACTGCCTGCCCGCGTTCCACAACAGCGAGACGGTGATCGGCAAGCAGATCGCCGACAAGTATCCGGAGCTCAAGGGCGGCGTCGAGGTCACCGAGGAAGTGTTCGAGTCGCCGCTGAATCTGGCCTTCGAACAGGCGGAAAACCGCATGCACACGATCAAGGCGATTCTCGTTTCGACGCTCGCCGACATTTGAGCCGCACCGCTTGACGAGGCGCGTGCGCCGCGGCCGGGTTACAGACCGGTAACGCAGCGCATGCGCTCCGCTTCACCGACACGCATAACCTTGGGAGTCAGACATGCGAATCGTGATTGCGCTTGGCGGCAACGCGCTGCTGCGTCGCGGCGAGCCGATGACGGCGGAGAACCAGCGCGAAAACGTGCGCCTTGCGGCCACCCAGATCTCGCAGATCGCGCAGGGCAACGAACTGGTGATCGCCCACGGCAACGGGCCGCAGGTCGGCCTGCTCGCGCTGCAGGGCGAGGCCTACAAGGAGGTGCCCGGCTACCCGCTCGACGTGCTCGGCGCGCAGACCGAGGGCATGATCGGCTACATGATCGAGCAGGAACTCGGCAATCTCCTGCCGTACGAGGTGCCGTTCGCGACCATCCTCACCCAGGTCGAAGTGGACGCGAACGATCCGGCGTTCCAGCATCCGAGCAAGCCGATCGGCCCGGTCTACACGAAGGAGCAGGCGGAGAAGCTCGCCGCCGAGCGCGGCTGGGCCATCGCCCCGGACGGCGACAAGTTCCGCCGTGTCGTGGCGAGCCCGCGGCCGAAGCACATCTTCGAGATCCGCCCCGTGAAATGGCTGCTCGAGCGCGGCACGATCGTGATTTGCGCGGGCGGCGGCGGCATTCCGACGCTCTACGGCGAAGGCCACAAGCTGGGCGGCGTGGAGGCGGTGATCGACAAGGATCTATGCTCCGCCCTGCTCGCGCAGGAGCTGGAGGCCGACATGCTCATCATCGCGACCGACGTGAACGCCGCTTACGTCGACTGGAGCAAGCCGTCACAAAAGGCGATTGCGAGCGCGCATCCCGACGAACTGGAGAAGCTCGGCTTCGCGGCCGGGTCGATGGGGCCGAAGGTCATGGCGGCCGCGGAGTTCGCACGCAACACCGGCAAGGATGCGGTGATCGGCGCGCTGGCCGATATCGTGGCGATCACCCAGGGCAAGGCTGGCACGCGCGTGAGCACGGAGCGGCCGGGCTTGATCTTCTATTGAGGCTGGCCAGTTCGGACCGCAGAGAGCGGCGCCTCGAAACGGCGCCTGAAAAATGCAGGGCGCGCACCCAGGCTCGCGAAGCCGCGGTGCGCGCCCAGTTGTGTGTTCCCGTGTCGCCTACTCTTCGCGTGCCGGCGGCATGACCTGGGCGCTGATGGTGTGCTCGCGCCAGAACAGGTTGTTGATGCGGCCCTGCAACCGGCGCAGTCCCTCCTCGCTCGCGGCGTGGAAGGTGAGCAGCGCGCCGGGACGGCCCGCGCCCTCGATGCGCTGAATCGCGTCATACGGCGGAAATCCGTAGCGCTCCAGAAACTCATTGATTTCGGCGTCCGTGACGTGTTCGTCGATATTACCCAACAGCAGATCGGCCATGGTCTACCCCTCGTGAGCGTTCAATCGTGATCATAGTGTGGTTTGATCCGGCGCGACGGCAAGCCGCGCCGGATCGAATGCGATGCCGCTCAGTACTTCTCCTGCACGTAGCGGTAGGAATAGTTCGGGTCGCGGTAGCCTTGTGCCTTCTGGCGCTCGGGCAGCGTGACTTTCTCGCGCGGTAGCGCTTTGTATGGAATGGTGTTCAGAATATGGCTGATGACGTTCAGACGCGCGCGTTTCTTGTCATCGGATCGGACAACGAACCATGGGGATTCCGGCGTGTCCGTCATGTCGAACATCTCGTCGCGCGCGCGTGAATAGTCGTACCAGCGGCTATACGACAGCAGGTCCATGGGCGAAAGCTTCCAGATCTTGCGCGGGTCGTTGATGCGCCCTTCGAGGCGCCGGGTCTGCTCTTTCTGGCTCACTTCGAGCCAGAACTTGATGAGGATCGTGCCCGAGTCGATGATGGCGCGCTCGATGAGCGGCACGCCGCGCAGGAATTCCGACGCCTGTTCCGGCGTGCAAAAGCCCATCACGCGCTCGACGCCCGCACGGTTGTACCAGCTGCGGTCGAACACCACGATCTCGCCCGCGGCGGGCAGCAGCGGCAGGTAGCGCTGGAAGTACATTTGCGACTTCTCGCGCTCCGTGGGCGCTGGCAGCGCGAAGACGCGGAACACGCGCGGGCTCACGCGTTCGGTGAGCGCCTTGATCGTGCCGCCCTTGCCCGCGCCGTCGCGGCCTTCGAACAGGATGCATACCCTGAGGCGCTTCTGAACCACCCAGTCCTGCAAGCGAACGAGTTCGCCGTGCAAGCGCTCGAGTTCCTTTTGATAGGCCTTTTCGCTGAGTTTTTCCACCGGCTCGGCTGCGCTCGCGGCCTTGACTTCCTCTTTCTTCGCCATTGAATCGCTCCCCGCTTCAGACGCCTCACACGAGGCATCCATCCACTATGGTGTGTGGACGAGGGGCGCGCAATAAGACTTTAGACTCAGGCACTGACCGTCTTGACCTCCGGCAATCACACTTCCGTACGAGCGCGTCATTCGTGCGCGTAGTTGAACTCGGGCATGGCCTTCAGTTGCGCCTTGTCGGCCTGCAACACGATCTGTTTGCTGTCGATGCGCAGGTCGTTGAACGGCACAGCCACGAGATGCTTGCCCAATCCGAGGAAGCCGCCCACGGAGAGAATTGCGAAGGCGCCTTCGTTAGGCGACTCGAGCACGATGTCGTCGATCGCGCCGATCTTGCTGCCGCTATTGTCGTAGACATCGGAGCCCACGAGCTTCGAGGCGCGAAAGCCGGTTCCCGACTGCACCGTCGCCATGCGCTGCACGGCGATCGATTGCGGTGCGCCCTGCGCGAGCGAAGCGGACGGCACGCCCAGCGCACAGCCGAACGCGCACCCGAGCGCGACGGCAAATGCGGATGCACGGCGGCAAGCCAGGTTACGCGAATTCAGCGGGCGATTCGATTGTGTCGTCATGGTATCCCCCTCCCTTGTGCGAAAACACGGTGAATACCGCGCAAATGCAAGCGCTGTGCCCGGCGCACTCACGCCTGCGCGAGCCAGTGCTCGATCAGCGGGCCACGTTCGCCGTAAACGGGATCGCTCGCGGGATACGGAAGCGCCTGCATGGCCCGCAACTCCGCCGCGGTCAGCGCCTCGCGGCGGATGTCCCACTGCTGTCCGCGCGGATAGCCGCCCGCCACGCGAAAGCCGCCGGCCAGCGATAGCAGGCAATGACCCGTGCCGGCCGGCAGCAGCAGCGCGTCGCCGGCATGCACACGCAGCACGCGCCCGCCTGGACCGCCGAGTATCAGCTCGGCCGTGCCGGCGAACACGCCCAGCACCTCGTGCGCCGTGGAATGGAAATGGTGATAGTCGAATACGCCGTCGAGCCATTGCACCGGCCAGCCGTTCGCCTCGAAGCGTTCGTTGAAGGCCCGTGCAAGGTCATGGGCGCCCGGCGCCAGCGCGCGCCGATAGACGATGACGGGAAGCCTGGCGTTGTTCGGCACCCAACCATGCGCGGCGAGGAGGAAAGTTTCGACGCCGCTTTCGCGTTGAGCCGAACGGCTTTCGCGCAGATTGCGCGGAAAATGAAAAGCGCGATTTTCTTGCATCGTCTTACTCCCTCGCATCGCTGCCGCCCGCCGCGGCCGACGCGCTCGCCGCGCCGGTTGTCGTTTCTTTCGCCGCGCCTTTTACCGGCTTTTTCGCGTGATGCGTTTTGTGTTTGGAGGAATGCGTCGTTTGCGTGGCCTGTGCGCCTTTGTTGGCGGGCACGCCTTGTTCGACGCCCTGAGTCGGCGCCGGGTACACGCCGTTGGCCTTCGCCCCGCTCGACTCTGTGGCCGGCGCCGTGGTCGGCCGATCCGCGCCGGTGTTGTCCTGCGCGAGCGCCGCTGCCCCTTCCAGGACGAGCGCGAAAGCGAGCGCGCCGGCCGCGAAAGCCTTCGTCGGTGGGGTGTGCATGGTGATCGGTCCTCCCTCAGTACGTTGCGAGCTCTGGCAAGGACCCCGCAAAGCCGAAGCGAGCTGACCGCGAGGTCCCCGCACAAAGCGTAGCAACCCTCATACCGGCCCGGACAGGCCCGTGCGCGTTGCGCGGCACGGCGTTTGCGCCCAGCCGGGCAAATGGATTCGCGCGAACACGGTGCCTGTGGTGGCCCGAGGTGGCACCGGGCGCACGCTTCGCGCATCCCGGAGAGGTCTATGCGTTCGAATTTCCTTCCCGCCGCCCGTGTCCGGCGCGGCGCCGAGGCTCATCTGCCGACCGAGGAGCCCGATAATCCGCATCGTCCGCCACCGCCTCCGGTGCCGGACGCCGAGCCGCCGCCCGTGCCGGAAGGCGATCCGCCGCCTGAAGCGCCGCCCGAGCGGCTGTGCCAGGATTCTCGTGCCGCCGTGACGCGGCAGCGCTCACCCGGCGGCCTGTAACCGGCGCAACAGGCCCGCCTTCACCTCGGGCCATTCGTCCTCGATGATGCTAAAGCGCACGGAGTCGCGCTTGCGGCCGTCCGGCATGATGCGCTCGCGCCGCACCACACCCTCTTCTTTTGCGCCGAGGCGCAGGATCGCGGCGCGCGACTTCGCGTTGAGCACGTCGGTCGTGAATTGCACGCGCACGCAGTCGAGCGTTTCGAAGGCGTAGCTCAGCATCAGAAACTTCGCCTCCGTGTTCACGATGGTGCGCTGCGCCGAAGCCGCAAGCCACGTGGAGCCGATCTCCAGCTTGCGGTTGTCCCGGTCGACCTTCCAGAAGCGCGTGCTCCCCACCACGCGATCGCTCTCGCGCAGGCGGATCGTGAACGGGATCACGGTGCCGGCGCGCACGCCATCGAGCGCCCTGGCAATCCAGGCGTCGACGGTCGCAGGCCCGGGCACCACCGTCACCTTCAGGTTCCAGAGTTCGCCGTCCGCCGCCGCGGCGACAAGGCGCGGTGCGTCTTGCGCACACAGCGGATGCAGTGCGACCGTGCGGCCGTTCAGGGTGGGCAGGTCGTGCGGCGCGGGGATGGCTTCGGCGGCGGTTTGGGATGCGGAGCCTGGCGTGTCGGTCATGGCGGGAATCGATGGAATGTGGCGGGTGCCTGGAACAATGCGGGTGCCCCTGCGCCTCGGCGCAAAAGGCTCACGCATTCTAGCGCCGGGCTGACGGCGGAGGCGGCGCGCCTCCCGTTACAATCGGGCCCGGCGCCTACGCCGCGCAAGCCCGGTGGCACCGCCCGTCCCCAATTTTTTGCATCGCATCATGGCCCGCATCGAGCTCCACTTTCCCGAAGACCAGTTCTACTACTCGACGCACCTCACGGTGCGCGTCACCGACATCAATTCGGCCAATCACCTCGCCAACGATTCGATGATCTCGATGATTTCCGAGGCGCGCGCGCGTTTTCTGTTCGACGCCGGCATCGAGGACATGAAGGACGCGCACACGAGCATCATCGTCACCGACCTCGCCACGACCTATCGCGCCGAAGCCTACGCGCGCGACGCGCTCTGCTTCGAGGTGGGCATCATGGATTTCAACAAGTACGGCGGCGACATCATCTTCCGCATCACGCGGCCCGCCGATGGCGCGCTCATCGCCATGGCGAAATCGGGCTTCGTGTTCTTCGATTACGAAGCGAAAAAGGTCGTGCCGATGCCGCAGGCCTTCCGCGACAAGTTTCCGCAGGTCAATACGCTCGGCTGAGTTTGGGCCCGCTCAACGCGGCTGGAACATGATGAGCGCCATGCCGGCCAGCGTGAAGCCGATGCCGGCCCAGTCCCACGGGCTCGGCCGGATTGCCTCGACGGCCCAGAGCCAGAGAATCGCCACGCAGACATAGACGCCGCCGTAGGCCGCATAGGTACGACCAGCGGCCGTGGGATGGAGCGTGAGCAGCCACGCGAAGAGCGCGAGCGAGGCCGCGGCGGGCACGAGCAGCCATGCACTCGCGCCTTCGCGCAGCCAGCGGTAAGGCAGATAGCAGCCGATGATCTCGGCGAATGCGGTCACAACGAAAAGCAGAAGCGTCTTCATGGGCAGCGGCCAGATGCAGGGGTGCCCATGGTAACGCAGGCGGCCACGGCCGCCTGCGCGTTCTTCGCAACGTGACGCTCAGTGCCCTTCAGGTGGGCTCAGGGCCGCTCTCCGCGGGCAAGCCGCGCTTCGATCTCGTTCACCACGGGCAGCAGATCGGCGACGCTGTCGATCACGTAGTGCGCGCCCGCCGCGCGCAGGCGTTCCACGGCCGCGGCGCGTCGGCGAGCGAATTCGTCGGGCGCGAGCGCGCGGACTTCGTCCTCCGTCATGCCGAACGCGTTGCCGCTCACCGCAACACCCACCGCCCACGTCCCGCCGTTGATGCCCTCCTCGATGCCGACTTCGGTGTCGTCCACCTTGATCGCGTCGCGCGCGAGCCACACGCCGAGCTGCGGCAGCGTGCGGTAGATCATGTACGGCGACGGCCGGCCCTCAGGCGTGTCGCCCGTGCAGACAATGCTGTCCGGGTCGAATCCCTGCGCCTTCGCGCCCGGCACGATCTGGTCGATGATCTCGCGCGTGTAGCCCGTGGTCGAGCCGATGCGTACGCCGTCGGCGCGCAGCGCGGCAGTCACGGCCGCGACGCCCGGAATGACGTCGCTGTACTGCGCGGCAACGGCGACGTTCTTCGGCACGAAGACGTCATATACGGCGTCGATATCGGCTTCGCCCGGCGCGTGGCCGTAGCGCGCTTCCCATGCCGCCGCGACGCGCGGCAGCGCCATCAGCGCCGCAATGTGCGGACGCTTGGCCATGCCCATCGGCCCGCGCGCCTCGTCGATCGTGATCGGCACGCCGAATTGCTCGAAGGTCTCGACGAAGGCGCCCATCGGCGCGCGCGAACCGTAGTCGACCACGGTGCCGGCCCAGTCGAAGATCACTGCCTTGACGTGTTTCATTGCATGCATCCTGCTAAAAAATCGATGATGTGGAGTCTTAACGGTATGCGCGCATCAAGCGGCGAGCGCTTCGCGTGCGCCGAGATCGACCGGCGCGGGCGCGGCACTTGCCACGCCGAGCGTTTGCAGCGCTTCGCCGCACGCGGCCACGACGCTGCGCATGACGTTCTCGTCGAGCGCGCCGATGCAGCCGATGCGAAAGCTCTCCACGCTGGTCAGCTTGCCCGGATAGATGATGAAACCCTGCGCCTTCATCAGCTCATAGAAGCGCGTGAAGTCGAATGCGGGATCGGCCGGCGAAAAGAACGTGACGATGATGGGCGAGCGCCAGGCTTCGGTCAGCAGCGGCTCGAAACCGAGACCGCGCATGCCCTCGACGAGCACGTCGCGGTTGCGTGCATAGCGCGCAAGGCGCCCCGGCTGACCGCCTTCGAGCGCATGCAGACGCAGCGCCTCGATGAACGCGGCGACCGCGTGCGTGGGCGGCGTGAAGCGCCATTGGCCGGTGCGGTTCATGACATCCCGCTGGTCGTGGATGTCCAGCGCGAGCGAGTGGCTCATGCCCTTTGCATTGCTCAGGACTTCTTTTTTCGCGATCACGAAGCCGAAGCCCGGCACACCCTCGATGCACTTGTTGGCCGACGAGACGAACGCGTCGCACGGCAGCGTGCGCACGTCGAGCGGCACCGCGCCGAACGCGCTCATCGAGTCGACCAGAAGCCGCCGCCCCTGGCGGGCCGTCACGGCCGCGATCGCCTCGATCGGGTTCAAAATGCCCGAGCTGGTCTCGCAGTGCACGACGACGACATGCGTGATGTCCGGGTTCGCGATCAGCAGTTGCTCGACGTCTTCGGCGCGCGGCGGCAGGTAGTCGCCGGTATCGTGCACGGTGTGCTGGCGGCCCAGGTAGCGCAGCGTCGTCGCGATGCGCTTGCCATACGCGCCGTTGGCGAGCACGAGCGCGTGGCCGTCGCGCGGCACGAAACTGCCGAGCATCGCCTCGACGCAGTAGCTGCCGCTGCCCTGCAACGGCACACAGTCATATTCACCACGCTCGTCGCCGGCGATCTGGAGCAGCGCGGCGCGCAACTGCGCGGTCATGGCGCGGAAGTCGGCGTCCCACGAGCCCCAGTCGCGCTGCATCGCGGCCTTCGTCGAAGCCGCGGTGGTGAGCGGTCCGGGGGTCAGGAGATACGGCTCGGCGGGGGTGGTCATGCTGGCTCCAGTGGGCGTCGGTTCAGTCAACCCCGACACGTTAGCGCAGCGCTCTCCATCGGTAAAATCGATATAATCGATGTCGATATAAGTTTAACTTATCCCCTGTTCTATCCCCTGTCGCTGGAGCGCTTCGACATGCAATACGCGCAATTGCGGGCTTTTCACGCGGTCGCCGAACACGGCGGGTTCTCACGCGCCGCGCAGGCGCTCTCACTCACGCAGCCGGCCGTGTCCGACCATGTGCGGCGGCTCGAACAGGATTTCGGGGTCAAACTCTTCGAGCGCGGGCCGCGCGGCGTGGAACTCACGGAACTCGGGCGGCGGCTCTTCGCGGTGACGCGCCAGATGGTGGGGTGCGAACGCGATGCACGGCGGCTGCTCGAAGCGGCGGGGGCACTCGAATCGGGCGAACTCGCGCTCGCCGCCGACGCGCCCGACCTCGCCATCAAGCTGATCGGCGCGTTCAGGCGTCGTTATCCCGGGGTGGTGATCAAGCTCTCGATCGCGAACGCGACCGAATGCATGCGCCGCGTCCTCGCGAGCGAGGCCGACGCCGCGATCACGGCCGCGCGCCAGGTGCACAGCCGGCTGCAGGCGCGCGTGCTGCGCGAGGAACCGCTAGTCGCGGTGGTACCCGCTGAGAGCCCCGCCGCGAAAAAGCGCCGCATGACGTACGAGGAACTCGTGTGCGAGCCGATGGTGTTTCGCGAAACGCATTCGGTGACTCAGCAATTGCTCGAAGCCGAACTCGTGCGTAAAGGACTCCAGGTCCAGCCCGTGCTTTACGTGGACGGCCGCGAGGCGTTGCAAACGGCCATTGCGCAGGGCGTTGGCGTGGGCGTGATCGCGCATGCGGAATTCGGCGAGTCGCGGCGCATTCGTATGCTGCCGCTCGTGGACTGCCAGGTGCGCATGGTCGAATCGCTCACGCGCCTTGCCGACACGTCCTCGTCGAATCTGCTCGACGCGCTCTTTGCCACCCCGCTCGATTGAGCGGCGCGGCGGCCGTCAGGACACCACGATAGCGGTGCCGACGGCATGGAGCAGATCGCGCAGCGTTTCGGCCTGCTCCATGCGCGCGCCGTGGCGCAGATGAATGCGCAGCGCCCGGCCCGCGATGCCGTCGACCGGGCGCGCGAGCCACAGCTCGACGGCGAGCCCGAGGCCGTCGGGCGCATCGGGCACGACAGGTTCGACGACGCGCGGATTGAAGGAGGCGGATTCGGACATGGCGAGACCTCGTCGGTGGCGGGATCGACTTCATCGTACCGAGGCAACAGGTCCGCGCCAAACGAGAAATCCGCGTATGCAAATGAGCGGCGCGCCGCATTGGATCGCGCGGGCAGTGGCATGCGTGCCGCGCTCACGTCTCGTGCCGCCTGGTGGCGCTTTGTGGCTGCCTGCGGGTGCCTCTTTTACCAGCAGCGTGTGGCCGCGAGTGGCAAACTAAACGCATCGTTGCGCGGCAATTTGCCGGCAACGAGATGGGAGGATCTCCTCATGGAACGCCCCTTTACCGATCGCCGCGAAGCGGGCCGTTCGCTCGCCGGTCCGCTCTCGGCCTACGCAGGCAGACGCGACGTCATCGTGCTCGCGCTCCCGCGCGGCGGCGTGCCGGTAGGCTATGAAATCGCGAAGGCGCTGCATGTGCCGCTCGATGTCTTGCCCGTGTGCAAGCTCGGCTTGCCCTGGCAGCCGGAACTCGCCATGGGCGCGCTGTCGTCGAACGGCGCGCAGTACGTGGACAGCGCGCTCGTGCGCAGCGCCGGCGTGAGCGAGGCCCAGTTGCAGAGCGCCATGGCGCTCGCGCGCATCGAGCTTGGCCGGCGCGAGGCGCGTTATCGCGGCGAGCGTGCCCCGCTTGCGGTGGCGGGCCGTGTGGCGGTCGTCGTCGACGACGGCATGGCCACGGGCGCGTCGCTCAAGGCAGCGGCGCTCGCGCTCGCCACGCTCGGCCCCGCGCGCATCGTCGCGGCGCTGCCGGTCGCACCCGCGGGCTCGCAAGACCGGCTCGGCGGAACTGTGGACGAATTCGTTTGTGCGCGTACGCCCGAGGCGTTCTACAGCGTCGGCCAGTTCTATCTCGACTTCGATCAGGTCAGCGACGACACCGTGCGCGACCTGCTAGCGCAAGCGGCGGCTGACGAGGCAAACGGCGAAGCGCAGAGCTAAGCCGCAGCGGTTGTCGCCACCGCCGCCCTCACGCCTCATCGCACCGGATTCGACGCCGCTTCGCCCACCACCGTTTGCCAGGGCCGCACGCGCCAGTGCTTCACGAGCCCCGAGAGCACATACGGATCGGCGCGCGCGAACGCTTCGGCCGCGGCCGGGCTGTCGCCCTGGAAAAGCAGCAGCGCGTTGTCGACGGGTTCGGCAACCGCCCCTGCGAGCAGCAACTCGCCGCGCTCGACGGCGGCCCATGCCAGCGTCAGATGAGCGCTGCGGTGTTCGGGACGGCGTTCGAGGTAGTCGTCTGCGAGTTCGTACATCAAGAGGTAATGCATGCGCGTTCTCCGTGCTGTTGCGGCCGCGTCGGACCACGTCGACGGCCGATAGCGAACATTGTGCAGCAGCGCGCGCGTCAACCGAACACATTGCCGCGTCGTTTTAATGGCGGCTTTGCCATAATGGCGGCGCGCGCAAAAGCGCACCGCCATTCACGGCTGGCCGCACGTCAACTGAGAACGTCCAAATTCAAGGGAGTGAACGATGAAGATGCAATCCGTCATTGCTGCAATCGTGCTGGGCGGCGTGCTGGCCGCGCCTGCGTTCGCACAAACCGCCGCACCCGCTTCCGCGCCGGCGGCGAATAGCCAGCAGAACAAGATGAAGGCATGCAACACCCAGGCCGGCGACAAGAAAGGCGACGATCGCAAGGCATTCATGAAGCA
>Ga0131853_10006565_pt1 | contig 21001 bp, 19 predicted proteins | sample TergutLab28metaG_FD_92764 | JGI IMG/M metagenome (GOLD analysis project Ga0131853, IMG submission 92764) | Labiotermes labralis P1 segment gut microbial communities from Petit-Saut dam, French Guiana - Lab288 P1 (version 2) (version 2) | ecosystem: Host-associated > Arthropoda: Insects >...
AACCCACCCACCGTGGGTGCGTAGGAGCGGCCGTTGTCGTTCACGATCACGACCAGGTTTGGCGGCTGCAACTCGGCGATCTGGTTCAGCGCCTCCCAGGCCATGCCGCCGGTGAGGGCGCCGTCGCCGATCACCGCGACGACCGCGCGGTCCCGCTCGCCCCGGACCCTGAACGCCTTGGCCATGCCGTCGGCGTAGGACAGGCTGGTGGAGGCGTGCGAGTTCTCCACGAGGTCGTGCTCGGACTCGGCCTGGCTGGGGTAGCCCGACAGGCCGCCCTCCTGCTTCAGGGAGCCGAACTCCGCGACGCGGCCGGTCAGCAGCTTGTGGACGTAGGACTGGTGCCCCGTGTCGAAGATCAGCTTGTCCTTGGGCGAGTCGAACACCCGGTGCATGGCGAGCGTCAGTTCCACGACCCCGAGGTTCGGCCCGAGATGGCCGCCCAGCCGCGTGCAGGTCTCCACGAGCAGGTCGCGGATCTCGCTGGCCAGCAGGGACAGCTGGTCCTGGGAAAGGTTCTTGAGGTCCTGCGGGCCGGTGATGTTCTCCAGCATGGTCACGGCGTGCTCCCCCTCATGTTCATGCGGTGCGGGCGCCTGTCGGTCGATTCCCCGAGTGTACGGCTGCTCACCGGCGTGACTCATGAACGGCTCCCGGCTTTGCCGACACGCGCGTCGGACTTGTGCGAACGGTTGCTGGACGCCGTTGATCCTACTGCCCGGTATGCGGCCACGACCGGGCCGTGGCCCGTTCGTGACCGCACTCACCCTTTTTTGGACCTAACGGAGCGGGCTTCCAGCCCCGGCCCCCCGGGCGTCCCCGGGTCAGCCGGAGGGCCTCGCGTCCGGGTCCTGGACCGCGCCTTCGCTCTCCGGGGACGCGACGCCGAGGACTTCCCGGCGGACGGCCTCCAGGTGAGACAGCTGGTTCGCGGACGGGCCCTCGGTGCCGGCGGCGGGAACCGTGACACCGGACAGGACGTCATCGGTGCGCGGCGTGGTCAGGGTCAGCACGTCGCCGAAGCCGGGGGCGGCCTTGTCCCGGGCGGTGAGCGCCGGGATGTTCCACCGCTGCTCGACGGTCTTCAGGATGGACGTGTGGTCCAGCGGCGTGGTGCCGTCCGGCACCCGGTACACGGTGCCCGCCTGGATCAGCGGCGAGATCAGCAGCGCCGGCACCCGCGGCCCGAACCGGTCGAACCCGAATCCCTGCTCCCCCGGGGTGCTGTCCGGCGGGGTGGCGCCCCACGGCGGGGCGACATGGTCGTAGCAGCCGCCGTGCTCGTCGTAGGTGAGCACGAAGAGCGTCTGGTCCCACTTCGGGCCGGACCGCAGCGCCTCGTAGGTGTCGTGGATGAGCTGCTCGCCCTTGGACACGTCGTAGTTGGGGTGCTGGCTGTTGCCGGTGGAGCCCCAGCTCGGCTCGAGGAAGCTGAAGGACGGCAGCGTCCCGGCCTTGGCCGCGGCCTGGAAGTCCTTGAACTCCCCGAAGTTGGAGGCCGGCGCGCTCGAGGTGTCGGGAAAGTCCGCCTTGGTCAGCGGGGTGGCGTCGTACCCGTACACGACCCAGCTCACGCCGGCCTTGGTCAGCGACCCGAAGATCGAGGGACAGCTGTAGGTCTTGGTCTTGTCGTCCATGTGGCCCTGGCTGGTGCCGGCCAGCGCGAACGCGCGGTTGGGCAGCGTCTCGGTCGGCACCGAGCAGAACCAGTGGTCGCAGACGGCGTAGCCCTTGGCCAGCGCGGACAGCACCGGCAGCGCGCCGGGGGTGAAGCAGCCCATGATGTCGTTGGCCGTGGTGCCGGGGAGAATCGACCAGCCGTCGGTCTTCTCCCAGCCGATGGTGTAGGAGAAGTCCTTGATGAAGCCGTTCATCGTGGCGGCCGTGCCGGACGCGGGGGCGGTGTCACTCCCCCACAGCTGGTCGTTGGTCGCGGTGTAGCCCTCGCCGGGGTCAGCGCCGGGCATGAAGTACGCGTTCGCCGTCGACGGCGTGATCTGGGAGACCGTGACCGGGCTTCCGTCGGTGCCCGGGTTGGTCTCCTTCCCGGTCAGGCCCTCGTAGGACTGGCCCGCCGGCGACTTGTTCCCGGCGTCGGTGTAGAGAAAGCCCAGCATGTGGTCGAAGGACCGGTTCTCGAGCATCAGCACCACGATGTGCTCAATCGACTGCAGGCCCGTGGCGTTGCTGGCGGCCATCGGCACGCCTCCCATTCCCCGTTGTTCTCTGATATTCCCGTCAGGACGACCCTAACGGGAATATCGCGTTCCGCACGGAACTGTTAACGGAGAGTTTGATTAATCAGGAGCCGTTGCGGAGGGAGCGGGCCTTGTGGGCGGCGGTGCGGGCCTCCTTGGCGATCCGCTGGTCCGGGTGGTACTGGCCGATATGGGCCAGGACGCCCGGCGCGTCCGGGTGGGACACGCGGGAGATCATCTCGAACAGCGCGGTTTCCTCGCCCGCGGGCACCGAATCGCCGAGGCAGTCGGCCACGGCCTCCGGGTCCGGGTCCTCGTCGTCGCAGGCCAGCACCAGCATGTCGGTGGCAACCCAGGCCAGGTCCTCCGGCAGCGGTTCCAGCTCGGCCGGGACGGCCCGGTCCGGGTCCGCCGCCAGCCCGGTCAGGGCGATCTTGGCGTAGGCCCGCAGGGCCGGCACCGGCAGGTTCTCCCGCCATACCGGCTCGGCGCCCGCTCCGATCCGGGTGACCACGGAGACCGCGAGCAGGCGCGAGTCCGGGCCCTCGTCGGCGGCGACCCGCAGCAGTTCCCGGGCGGCCTGGCCCGGCTCCCGCTGGGCTACCCAGGCGTCGGCCTCGGCCTCGAACTCGTCGGGCCCCGCGTCGTCGGCCACCAGGAGCAGCTGCCCGGCGTCCATCTCCGACACGCTGGCGGGCAGCAGCGGGACTTCCACGCCGATCTCCTCGAGTTCCTCCCGGACGGCCCACAGCCCGAGCGGGGTCAGCCGGACCGCTCCGTCGTCGGCCTCGGGCGGACTGACGGCGCCCAGCGACGCCAGCATGCCGGTGACCAGGCGGGCCGGGTCACCGTAGCCGCCGGTCAGGGCCTGGCGCGCGGCCTCGGCCTCGTCCTCTTCCATCTCGGAGGTCGCGGTGTCCAGCATGACCTCGCTGATGTCGGTCAGGGCCAGTCCCTCGCCCCGCGCCAGGAACAGCATGATCGCCATGGCGATGCCCTGGCCGTCCAGCTCGGCCTCCTCCGCGTCCTCGGCGACGCTGTCGCCGAGGACGTCGAAGGTACCGGACAGGACGCTGGCGAACGTGGCCCGCCATGCCTCCAGCACGTCCTCGTCGTCGCTGGAGGACCACAGGTCCGCCGTCTCCCCGCTCACGACGCGCTCGGGGTCGAAGAGCACGGGCCCGGCCTCGTCGTCCTCGTCCTCTTCGTCGAAGCGGATCCAGTCCGAGGTGAGCGCGAACTCCCACATGAACGGGAGCTCGCCGCCCTCGACGCCGATCTCGCGGGCCGCCTCGGCGGCGTCGGAGCCGGCCAGGTCGCCCTCGTCGGTAACGGCGCGGCCCCCGGTGCCGACCCAGGCGGCCAGCCTGGCCAGCGTGCCGGGCAGCGCGGTGCCGCGGGCCGCCTTCGCGAGATCGGTCTCCGGCGGCAGCCTCAGCGCGGGCAGCTCGTCCGGCAGCCCGATCGCATCGGCCACGTCCTCGAAATCGAGGCCAATGAGATCGAGATCGTCGAGGCCGTAGGAGTCGTCCAGGTCGTCGATGAACTCGATGTCGTCATCGTCGTACGCCGGGCCCTCGCCGCCGTCGAACGTGTCGTCCGCCATGCCTGAAAGACTATCGGCCGCGGCCGGTTCCGGGTGCGAAAAGCGCCCGCCGCTTCAGGCCCGTTTCCCGGGCCGTCCGCGACGGGCGCCTTGTCGTTTACCTGCCCGTACCTACTTCTGGCCGGCCCGCAGCGAGCGGAGCACGTACTGCATGATGCCGCCGTGCCGGTAGTAGTCGGCCTCGCCCGGGGTGTCGATCCGGACGACCGCCTTGAACTCCTTGCCGTCCGCGGTCACCGTGACCTCGCGCGGGGTCGTGCCGGAGTTCAGCTCCTCGATGCCGGTGACGGAGAAGGTCTCCTGCCCGGTCAGGCCGAGGGACTCCGCGGACTCGCCCGGCTTGAACTGCAGCGGCAGCACGCCCATGCCGATCAAGTTGGAGCGGTGGATGCGCTCGAAGGACTCCACCAGCACCGCGCGGACGCCGAGCAGCTTGGTGCCCTTGGCCGCCCAGTCGCGGGAGGACCCGGATCCGTACTCCTTGCCGCCGAGCACGATCAGCGGGGTGCCCGCCTCGATGTACTCCTGGGAGGCGTCGTAGATCGACGTCTCCTTGCCGTCCTTGACGGTCACGCCGCCCTCGGTGCCGGGCGCGAGCTGGTTGCGCAGCCGGATGTTGGCGAACGTGCCGCGCACCATGACCTCGTGGTTACCGCGCCGGGAGCCGTAGGTGTTGAAGTCAGCCCGGTCGATGTTGTGCTCGGTCAGGTACAGGCCGCCGGGGGCGGTGGACTTGATCGCTCCGGCCGGGGAGATGTGGTCGGTGGTGACCGAGTCGCCCAGCTTGGCCAGGACCTTGGCGCCCTTGATGTCGCTGACCGGCGCCGGCTCGGCGGGCATCCCGTCGAAGTACGGAGGCCGGCGGACGTAGGTGGACCGCGCGTCCCACTCGAAGGTGTCTCCCTCGGGGACGTCCAGGCCGCGCCAGTTCTCGTCGCCCTTGAAGACGTCGGCGTAGCCGGCGTTGAAGCCCTCGGCGGCGACGGAGCTGCTGACGACCTCGGCGACCTCGGACGGGGACGGCCAGATGTCGGCCAGCATGACCGGCTTGCCCTCGGCGTCGGTGCCGACCGGCTCGTTGTCGAGGTCGATGTCCATGGTGCCGGCCAGGGCGTAGGCCACGACCAGCGGCGGGGACGCGAGGTAGTTCATCTTCACGTCCGGGTTGATCCGGCCCTCGAAGTTCCGGTTGCCGGACAGCACCGAGACCGCGGTCAGGTCGTTTTCGTTGATCGCGCTGCTGATCTCGGTCGGCAGCGGGCCGGAGTTGCCGATGCAGGTGGTGCAGCCGAAGCCGACGACGTTGAAGCCGAGCTTGTCCAGGTAGGGCAGCAGGCCGGCCCGCTCGTAGTAGTCCATGACCACCTTGGAGCCGGGCGCCAGGGACGACTTGACCCACGGCTTGCGAGCCAGGCCCTTCTCGACCGCCTTCTTGGCCAGCAGGCCCGCCCCGACCATCACGAACGGGTTGGACGTGTTGGTGCAGGAGGTGATGGCCGCGACCACGACGTGGCCGTGGTCAAGCTCGGTCTCGGTGCCGTCGGCCAGGGTGACCTTGACGGTCTTCCGGACGCGGCCGGTGTCCGGGGTCTGCGGGTCCGAGGCCGGGAACGAGCCCTCGCCGTTGCCGTTGCCGCCGGTGTAGGTCGGCAGCGCGTCGCGGAACGCGGTCTTGGCGTTCGACAGCTCGATCCGGTCCTGCGGGCGCTTCGGGCCGGCGATGGAGGGCACGATGGTCGACAGGTCGAGCTCAATCTCCTCGGAGAAGCGCAGCTCGCGGGACGGGTCGTTCCAGAGCCCCTGCTCCTTGGCGTACGTCTCGACCAGCTCAATCTGGTCGGCGGGACGGCCGGTGAGCTTCAGGTACTCCAGGGTGGCGTCGTCGATCGGGAAGATCGCGCAGGTGGAGCCGAACTCCGGCGACATGTTGCCGATGGTGGCACGGTTCGCGACCGGGACCTCGGCCACGCCCTCGCCGTGGAACTCGACGAACTTGCCGACCACGCCGTGCTTGCGGAGGATCTCGGTGATCGTCAGCACCAGGTCGGTGGCCGTGGCGGTCTGCGGGAGCTGGCCGGTCAGCTTGAAGCCGACGACCTTCGGGATCAGCATGGAGATCGGCTGGCCGAGCATGGCGGCCTCCGCCTCGATGCCGCCGACGCCCCAGCCCAGGATGCCGAGGCCGTTCTCCATCGTGGTGTGGGAGTCGGTGCCGACGCAGGTGTCCGGGTAGGCCTTGCCGTCGCTGCTGAAGACCACGCGGGCCAGGTGCTCGATGTTCACCTGGTGCACGATGCCGGTGCCGGGCGGGACGACCTTGAAGCCGTCGAACGCGTCCTGGCCCCAGCGCAGGAACTGGAAGCGCTCACGGTTGCGCTTGAACTCCAGCTCGATGTTCTTGGACAGCGAGTCCGGGCGGGCGAAGGAGTCAACCTGCACGGAGTGGTCGATGACCAGCTCGGCCGGGATCAGCGGGTTGATCCGCTTGGGGTCGCCGCCGAGGGCCTCCATGGCCTCGCGCATGGCGGCCAGGTCCACGACCGCGGGCACGCCGGTCAGGTCCTGCAGGATCACGCGGGCGGGCGTGAACTGGATCTCGGTGCTCGGGTCCGCCTTCGGGTCCCAGTCGGCGATCGCGCGGGCGTGGTCGGCGGTGATGTTCACCCCGTCCTCGTTGCGGAGCACGTTCTCCAGCAGCACCTTCAGGCTGTAGGGAAGGGACTCCGAGCCGGAGACGGCGTCCAGCCGGTAAATCTCGTGCGACGCACCGCCTGCTTCTATCGTCGCGCGGCTGCCGAAGCTGTTCGCGGTCATGGTTGATGAGCCTCCTCGCCCCTGCGTGGAACAGTGTCACTATCAGTTGCCTGGTCGTCAGCGCCCGTAGCACTGCCTGCCCGCCCCGTTGTAGGTCAATCTACAGTATCTCGATATCAAGCTATCGGGTGACCGCCGGCGTAGGGTCGCAGGTATGAGGTTCGCCATCAAAACTCGTCCCGAGCACCAGACCTGGGAAGAAATGCGCGACGTGTGGGTCGCCGCCGACGAGATCGAACTCTTCGAGTCCGCGTGGAACTGGGATCATTTCTACCCGCTGTCCGGCGACATGGCCGGGCCGAACTACGAGGCCTGGACGATGCTGGCCGCGATGGCCCAGGCCACGAAGCGGATCCGGATCGGCTGCCAGGTGACCGGCATGATCTACCGGCATCCGGCGGTGCTGGCCAACATGGCCGCCACCGTGGACATCATCTCCGGCGGGCGGCTCGAACTCGGCGTCGGCGCGGGCTGGAACCAGATGGAGTGCGATGCCTACGGGATCGAACTTCCGCCCCTCAAAGAGCGGTTCGACCGGTTCGACGAGGGCGTCGAGGCCATGCTGGCGCTGCTGACAGAGAAGGAAGCGAACTTCTCCGGGAAGTACGTGACGCTCACCAACGCCCGCTGCGAGCCCAAGCCCGTGCAGCGGCCCCACCCGCCGGTCACCATCGGCGGCAGCGGCCCCAAGCGCACCCTGCGGGCCGTCGCCCGCTGGGCCCAGCAGTGGAACATGATCGTCCGCGGCGACATCTCCGAGTGGACGAACGCCCGGGAGATCCTGGCCCGGCACTGCGCCGACATCGGCCGGGACGTCAGCGAGATCACCTGCTCGGTCAACGTGCGGCTGGACGATGGCGTGGAAGCGGCGGTCGAGCAGGCGAAGGCGTTCCGCGACGCGGGGGCGGACCTGGCCGTGCTCAACCTCCCGCACCACGCCAAGCCGGAGTCCCTGGCCCCGCTGGCCAAGGCCTTCGCCCCGCTGGCCTAACCCCGGCCTCCCACGATTGCCCCAGCCCAGCCTCCGGCAATCCCGGCATTTCGCATCATGCCGACCATGGTGTGCGTCTGCGTGGTCGCTACCGCGACCAGAAAGACGCACACCCCCAGGGGAATTAGCGGTCCCTGTCGGCGGCGAGGCGCTCGTGGACGGCGCGGCTGGCGTCGGCCATGAGCGGGGCGACACCGGACTCGGTGAGCATCTCGGCCGCGGCTTCCATCTCGGCGCCGCGCCGGACGGCGTGCCGCCGGGTCCCGGTGACGATCCGGTCGAGCGCGTCCGCGTCGAGCCGGGTCAGTTCGTCGGCGATGTGCTCGCGCAGCCAGTCCTCGTAGCCGGCGGCCCGCGCCGCCTCGAGGGCCTCCACGATGGACGTGGACATGCCCTTGTAGAAGACGCTGCGCAGCAGCTTGCGGGTCGCCGCGGTCCCGGCCGGGCCGTCCAGGACCTCGATCCGGGCGCCGAAGGACCGCAGCCGCTCGGCGACGGCGGCGGCGCCCTCGCCGCTGGCGAGCATGGGCACGGTGATGCCCCGGCCGGGCACCGGCGCCATCATGGCGATGTCGGTGACGTCCACGCCGCCGGAGCGCCCGATCTCGGCCAGGCCGGCCTTGACGCCGGGCGAGGCCGTGTTGAGGTCGGCCCAGGGCGTCCCCTTCCGCATCCCGGGCAGGGCGGCCCGCAGGGCGCCGGCGGCGGCCTTCGAGCTCGTGAGGCTGAGCACGAGGTCGGCGCCGTCGGCCGCTTCCGCCTCGCCGCGGGTCCCCGTCACGCCGTCCGGGGCGGCGACCGCCGGGTCGTAGCCGCGCACGGCCGCGCCCGCGGCCGCCAGGTCGCGGGCGATCAGCGACCCGGCCTCGCCGAGGCCGAGGACGGCGATGACGGAGCGCGCGCTCATCCGGCCCTCTTCGCCGGGCCGTCGGGCATCTCGGGGCGGGACTGGCTCAGGTAGGCGCCGATGAGCCCGCGCTGCCGTTCCAGCAGGTCCTCCAGGTGCCGGTCGAGGTCGCTGTCGCCGACCTTCTCGACGGCCAGGTACAGGTCCCTGACCCGGCCGAGCGGGTCCCGCTCGACGTCGGAGCCGTCGTCGGACTTCAGGAACGTCTCCAGGCTGGTCTCCTCGGCCGCCCCGGAACCGGGCTGGCTCGGCCGCCGTTCGGGCCCGCCCGGAGCGGGAGCAGGAGCGGGCTTCGGCGGCGTCTCCTCGGCCGCCTCGGCGAGGAACTCCTCCTCTTCGCGCTCCATCTCAAGCGCCCGCTCGCGCTTGCGGCGCTCGTACCAGTCGTGATCCGGCGGTCCGTAGCCCGGGTCGTCCGGCCCGTAGGCGGTGTCGGGCGACGGCTTTTCCGGGGCGGCACCGCCGGACGAAGCGGAGTCCCGGGCCGGGCCGGAGTCGCGCGGACCCGGTTCCGGGGCCGGCCCCGGCTTCGGGGGCTTGCCCAGTGCCCGCAGTTCCTGCGATGCCGTCAGGGACTGCACCGTGCGGAACGAGGACGGGCCGCCGCGGGGCTTGTCCCCGGACTCGGGCGTCTCGCCCGGGCCGCCGGGGCGGCGGGACGGGCCGGTACCCGGGCCTGCGGAGGGCCGGACCGGCCGGTCGGCGCGGCCGGGACCGCGGCCCGGGCCGTAGCCGCCGCGGGGACCCTGGCCGGGACCGCCCGGACCGTAGCCGTTGCCGGAACCGGGCCCCTGCGGGCCGGGAGCCGGACGCGGACCGGTGTTGCCCCGGGGACCGGGACCGGCGTCGGGGCGCTGGTGCGGACCGGTCCCGCCGCCGGGCGCGTGGCCAGGGCCCTGACCGCCTGGGCCGCCGGGGCCGCCTGGGCCGTAGCCGCCGGCGAAGGCGCCGGGCCCGGGACCCTGGCCAGGTCCGCCGGGGCCGCCGGGACCGTACCCGTAGCCGGGCTGGGGGCCGCCGCCCGGGCCGTACTGGCCGGGTCCTCGCTCCGGGCCGAAACCGCCCGGACGGGCGTGCGGCCCGGTGCCGGGGCCGCCTGGGCCGCCCGGGCCGGGGCCGCCGGGACCGTAGCCGGGGCCGGGACCGCCCGGCCCAGGGCCGTAGCCGGGGCCGTTGCCGTGATTGTCGCCGCCGGGTCCGCGTCCCTGGCCCCAGCCGGGACCAGGTCCCTGGCCGGGACCGCCCGGACCGTAGCCGTTGCCGGGTCCCTGGCCGCCCGGACCGTAACCGGGGCCGGGGCCGGGACCACCCGGGCCGCCGGGGCCGGGACCGTAGCCCGGGCCGCCCGCCGGGCCGGGACTGAACTCGTAGCCGGGGCCGCCGGGACCGTAGCCGTTCCCGGGACCAGGGCCGTAGCCGTTCCCGGGTCCGCCCGGGCCGGGGCCGCCCGGGCCGTAGCCGCCGGGTCCCCCCGGGGCGCCGCGTCCCGGGCCGGGACCGTAGCCGCCGGGACCGTACCCCGGGCCGAAACCACCGGGGCGGGCGTGCGGCCCCGTGCCGGGGCCGCCCGGGCCGTAGCCGTTGCCGGGTCCCTGGCCGGGGCCGCCCGGACCATAACCGGGGCCGTGACCGGGGCCACCCGGGCCGCCGGGGCCGCCGGGACCGTGACCGTGACCGTGACCACCCGGACCGCCGGGGCCGGGACCGTAGCCCGGACCGCCCGCCGGGCCGGGGCCGCCCGGGCCAGAGCCGCCGGGACCGTAGCCGCCGGGGCCGCCGGGGCCGGGGCCGGGACCGTGACCGGGACCGGGACCGGGACCGTAACCGGGGCCTCCTCCGGGACCGTAACCAGGCCCGGGACCGTATCCCGGACCGTAACCGGGCCCTCCCGGGCCCTGGGGCGGCGGGGAGCCGGGCCCGCCGGAGCCGTCCCCCGGGGCTCCGTCGCCGCTTTCGGCCTCATCCGCGGCGTGCGAGATCGATTTGCCGGGCGCGATGATGGAACTCGGGATCAGCACGTCATCGTCCCCGGAGGACGATCCGTCGGACCTCGCGGGAGCGCCGCCGGCCGGTCCGGGGCCCGATTCTCCTCTCAGCGCGGGACCGCGCGCGGCGCCGTGGTACGGCCGGCCGTCGTCGGGCTCCCAGCGCCCCCCAGAAAGTATTTCCACAGCAAAAGCGTAAGCATCCCGGCAACCGGATTAGGCCGGGGCGGGAGATTTTGTGGCCGCAATAACAACCGCGCCGCCTCCCGCCCCGTCCGCTTATGCCCGGTAATATCCGGTTTTACGGGGAGGTTACGGGCAGGTGCCGGGAAGGTGACCGATTACACCTGGGGCAGCACCCCGGCGGCGATCTCCTCCAGGTGCTCAAGATCCGACAGGTCCAGGACCTGGAGGTAGGCCGTTTCCGCCCCGGCCTCGGCGAACGTCCCGAGCTTGTCCACGATCTCCGCCGGGGAGCCGGCCAGGCCATTGCGGCGCAGTTCGTCGGCGTCACGGCCGATGGCCTCCGCCCGTCGCTTGATCGTGGCCTCGTCCTTACCGCAGCACACCACCTGGGCGGCGGAGAACCTCATCGACTCCGGGGCGCGCCCGGCCGCCGAGCACGCGCCCCGGACCCGCTCGAACAGCGTCTTCGCGTCGGCCGCGGAGGAGAAGGCCGCGTTGAACTCGTCCGCGTACTTCGCCGCCAGCGCGGGGGTCCGCTTCTTGCCCCCGCCTCCGATGATCACCGGCGGGCCCGGTCGCTGCGCGGGCTTGGGCAGCGCCGGGGAGCCGGAGACCGGGTAGTACCGGCCGTCGTAGGAGAAGGACGAGCCCGGTTCGGCCGCCCAGAGCCCGGTGATGACCGCGAGCTGCTCGGAGAACCGGTCGAAGCGCTCCTTCAGCGGCGGGAACGGGATGCCGTAGGCCTTGTGCTCGTCGTCGTACCACCCGGCGCCGAGGCCGAACTCGACCCGGCCGCCGCTCATCTCGTCCACCTGGGCCACGGTGACCGCGAGCGGCCCCGGAAGGCGGAAGGTCGCAGCGGTGACGAGCGTGCCCAGCCGGATCCGGCTGGTCTCGACGGCGAGCGCGGCCAGCGTCGCCCACGCGTCGGTCGGCCCGGGCTCCCCGGACACCGAACCCATCTTCAGGTAGTGGTCGGAGCGGAAGAACGCGTCGAAGCCGAGGTCCTCGGTGGCGCGGGCAACGGAGCGCAGCGTGGCGTAGCTGGCCCCCTGCTGGGGTTCGGTGAAGATCCGTAGTCGCATGTCCCCATCCTGTCCCATCCCCGCCCCGCGGCGAATCAGCGCCTCATGCGATAGTCGACCATAGTCAAACCCTTGCGATTGGCAATATTGCCAATCGAGTAGGCTTTGAGCCATGTCGATCAGTGACGAATCAGACCCGCGGGCGTACATTCGCCTCGCGGCGGAACTGCGGCGGGACATCTCGGCGGGCAAGCACCAGCCCGGCAAGCCCACGCCGTCCATCACCACCCTCAGCCAGCAGTACGGACACGCCCGGCAGACCTGCGCGAAGGCGCTGCGCCTGCTGGTCGACGAAGGCCTGCTGATCCGCTACCCCGGGCTCGGCTACTACGTGGTCGGCGACTCCAAGTCGGACTCCCCGGACGCGTCGTAACCACGCCCTCACGGCTTATGTTCGCACTTTCCGTTGCCACGGCAGCGGGAGTCGCGAACATAAGCCGGGGCCGACGGAGCCGACGCGGCCGGCATCGTCGGCGCGGCGTCGTCAGCGCGAGAGGCTGGCGACGCACTCCACGTGGTGGGTCATCGGAAAGGCGTCGAAGGCGCGAAGATCGTCCAGGCGCCAGCCTCGTTCCAGCAGGAGCCCGAGATCCCGCGCGAGCGTGGCCGGGTCGCAGGACACGTACGCGAACCGCTCGGTCCCGCCCGCCGACAGGTAGTCGATGACCGGCCGGGCCAGTCCCGTGCGCGGCGGGTCCGCCACGGCCAGCCGGGCCAGCGGCAGCGGCGCGCGCCCGCCGCCGTCGGCTCTCTTTCGCCTGCCCGAGGGGTGCAGCGTCGTCGCGACGTCGCCCCGGTGGACCCGCGCCCACGGCGTGTCCCGGAGGTTGTGCCGGGCGTCGCGGACGGCCGCCTCGTCGGACTCGATCCCGATGACCGCCCCGTCCGGGCCGACCAGCGGCGCGATCGCGCCGGCGAACAGCCCGGCTCCGCAGTACAGGTCGAGCACCGTGTCGCCCTCGCGGGGGCTGAGGATCTCCAGAACCGCGGCGGTGAGGGTGTCGCCCGCGGCCGGGTGCACCTGCCAGAACGCGCCCGCGCTGACCCGCCAGTCGCGGCCGCCGGCGCGGGTATGCAGGTAGGGCCGCCCCCGGAGGGGGGTCAGCCGCCGCCCGGCCCGGCTGAGCACGGCCTCGGCGGTGACCGCGGTCGTCCCGTCCTGGCCCGGTGCCGGGGAGTCGTGCCCCCGGGCCGGCGCGGTACCGGACCCGCCCCGCGCTGACCGCGCCTTCTTCACGATGACCGCGCGCTCGCCGCCGGAGGTGACCGCCTCCACCATCTCGGCGCCGGGCCAGGGCAGTCCCGGGATATTCAGGTCCCGGATCGTGTCGTGGGCGATCAGGCAGTCCCCCACGTCGATCACGTCATGGGACCGGTGGCCGCGCAGGCCCGCCCGGCCGCCGGCGTCCACGGCGAACTGCATCCGGGTCCGCCATCCCAGGCCCGTCTCGTCGCCCGGCAGGGCCTCGACCGTCACCTCACGGTCGATTCCGGCCATGCGCCGCAGTTGCTGCGCCACCACCGAGGCCTTGAGGGCCCGCTGTGCGGGGAGCGTCGCGTGCTGCCAGTCGCATCCGCCGCAGCCGAATGGCCTGGCGGCGGGACAGGGAGCGGAGATCCGTTCGGGGGAGGGATCGAGGATCTCGACCGCCTCGGCCCGGGCGAGCCTGGAGGTCACCTCCGTCACCTGGGCCCGTACCCGTTCTCCCGGCAGGGCGTGGCGCACGAACACCACCGGCCCGCCCTCGGGCCGGGCGACGCACCAGCCGCCCTGCGCCACGTCCGTCACCGAGACCTCGATCGTGTCCCCCGTGTTCAAACTCACCAGTAAGTCCCTTCCTAGCGGGGTCGCTTTATCCCATGCAAGGGCATACCTTTGGCGAGGCGCCCGAACGGGTGCCGCAACCCGAGGCGAAGGCACGCGCGAAAGGACAGGTCGTGCATATCGTGATCATGGGCTGCGGGCGAGTGGGTTCGACGCTCGCTCACATCCTGGAAGACCGGGAGAATACGGTCGCGGTGATCGACCGGGATCCCGAGGCCTTCCGCAGGCTCCGTCCCACGTTCAAGGGCGATCGCGTGACCGGCATCGGCTTCGACCGCGATGTGCTCGCCAGAGCAGGCATCGAGCGGGCCGACGGCTTCGCAGCTGTGAGCAGCGGCGACAACTCCAACATTATCGCCGCCCGGGTGGCCCGCGAGACGTTCGCCGTTCCGCAGGTGGCCGCGCGCATCTATGACCCCCGCCGGGCGGAGGTCTACCAGCGCCTGGGCATCCCCACCGTCGCCACGGTTCGCTGGACCGCCGACCAGATGCTGCGCAAGCTGCTGCCCGAGGGCGCCGAGCCGTTGTGGCGCGACCCCACCGGCAAGGTGGTGCTGAGCCAGGTCACCGTGTCGCCGGGCTGGATCGGCGAGCCGGTGAAGGCCCTGGAGCGAGAGGCGCAGACCCGCATCGCCTACCTGGACCGGCTGGGCGAGTCGGTCGTCCCCAGGGGGAGCACCGTCCTGCAGGACGGGGACGTCGTTCACGTCATCGCCGCCGCCGACGACCTGGACCGGATCGCCGCCGCGTTCGCGGCCAAGGATCGGAGTGGTCACTGATGCGCGTCGCGATCGCCGGCGCCGGCGCCGTGGGCAAGTCGATCGCCCGCGAACTGCTGGAGAACGGCCACGAGATCCTGCTCATCGACGCCAAGCCCAGCGCGATCAAGGTGGACAGCGTGCCGCGCGCCGAATGGCTGCTGGCCGACGCCTGCGAGATCAACTCCCTGGACGACGCCGCGCTGGACCGGTGCAACGTGGTCGTCGCCGCCACCGGCGACGACAAGGTGAACCTGGTCGTCTCGCTGCTGGCCAAGACCGAGTACGGAGTGCCTCGCGTGGTCGCCCGGGTGAACAACCCGGACAACGAGTGGCTCTACAACGAGTCGTGGGGCGTGGACGTGGCCGTCTCCACCCCGCGCCTGCTGTCCGCCCTGGTCGAAGAGGCGGTCAGCGTCGGCGACCTGGTGCGGCTGATGACGTTCGGCCAGAGCGACACCAGCCTGGTCGAGCTGACCATGCCCGCGGACGCGCCGCTGGCCGGCAAGCAGGTGGGCGCGATCGAGTGGCCCGCCGACGCGGCCCTGGTGGCGATCCTGCGCGAGGGCCGGGTTCTGGTCCCGCAGTCCGACGACCCGCTGCAGGCGGGCGACGAGCTTTTCTTCGTCACCAGCGAGGACGTCGAGGAGCAGCTGGAGCGCCTCTTCTCGGCGAACTAGCCTCCAAGCGCGAAACGGCCCGGCAGGCTGGTACCTGCCGGGCCGTCCGCTTTGCGCTCTGGCTACCTGGTTTCGGTCATCTCGGGGCCGCGCTCGAACGGGTTCGGCGGGTTGCTGAAGCGGCCCTGCTGGCCCTCTTGCTGCGCCTGCTGTTCGGCCTGGGCGCGGGCCTGCTCCTCCAGGGCCTTGGCGGCATCCGGGGGCAGCCGGAGCTCGAGCATCTCCCGGGGCGGCTGCGGCTCGTCGCCCCGCACCACGACCGTCTCGTACAGCATGGCCTCCAGCGGGGCGGCGGCGCCGGGATTCACGGCGGCCTGCCCCGTGAACAGCGCCCGCAGGAACCAGCGGCGGCCGTTGACCCCGACGAACCGGACCGTCATCATGCCCGCCTCGGGCTGGTTCGGCTGGGCCGGGACCGTGGCCACCAGTTCGGTACCGAACGGGCCCTGCCGTTCCTCGCACGTGCCGCCGGCGCTGGCCAGCTCCGTCGCGATCTCCGCGCGGATCTCGTCCCACAGCTGGCCGGACTTGGGAGCGGCGAACGCCTGCAGCTGCATCTCGTTCTCCGGGTACCGGGCGGTCACCCAGGCCCCGTGCTCCTCGGCGAAGACCAGCTGGATGTCGATTCCCTGGAGTACCGGCACCTGCAGGCTGCCGAGGTCAACCCGTTCCATCTCGTGGAAGGGGTCAGCCGCGTCCCACGGCCCGGTCTCCTTGGCGGCGGCCGCCGGCGCCAGGTCCTCCCCCGCGGACTCGGCGGGAACGTCCGCCCGGGTGTCTCGGGCTATCTCGCGGTCGCTGGCTGAACGACGCCGACCGAACACTGCGATTCTCCTTCGCTCAAATCCCGGCTTGTGTACTCGCCGGGACAGCGGCGGCATGGCCGCCGGTCGATCCGAAACCGCCCTCGCCCCGGTCCGAGCCGGGAAGGGACGCTACCTCTCGGAACGTCACGTTCTCCACCCGCTGCACCACGAGCTGCGCGATCCGGTCTCCTCGCCGGAACGAGACGGGACGCGCCGCGTCGGTGTTCAGCAGGATTACCTTTATCTCACCACGGTATCCCGCGTCGATGGTTCCTGGAGCGTTGACCACTGTCACTCCCTGCTTGGCCGCCAGGCCGGAGCGCGGATGCACGAAGGCGGCGTAACCGTCCGGCAGCGCCACCGCGATCCCGGTCCGCACCATCGCCCGCTCCCCCGGCGCCAGGTCCACGTCCTCGCAGGCGGCCAGGTCGGCGCCGGCGTCCCCCGGCTTCGCGTACGACGGCAGGACGGCGTCCGGGTCAACCCGGGTGATCAGCACGTCAGTATCACTCAATGATCCATCCCCCTGAAGTCTCGTTCCGAATCGTACCGGGCGCGCCCGGTCCTATGGCGAGGTTACGGCGACGGGCGGCGCGGTTACGGCGACGGGCGGGCGGAGCGGTGAAGCTCGGTCGCGGCGCGGGATATCGCGGCGGTCAGCGGCACCGCGATCATCGCGCCGAAGATTCCGGCGACCACGCCGCCGATGGCCAGGACCAGGATCACGGCCAGCGGGTGCAGGTGCAGCATCTTGCCGACCACCTGCGGCTGCAGCAGGTGGGATTCCACCTGGTTCATCACGACCAGGACCACGACGACGATCAGGGCGAGCAGCAGGCCCTTGGCGGCCAGCACCACCAGGACAGCCAGCACTCCCGCCACCAGGGCCCCGACGATCGGGATGAACGCCCCGACGAACATCAGCAGGGCCAGCGGCGCGACGAGCGGCGCTCCGATGGCCGTCAGCGTGATCGCCATCACGGTGGCGTGGATGGCCGCCACGACGACCGTGCCCCGGATGTAGAAGACGAGGGCCTTCCAGGCGGCGTGCCCGGCCCGGTCGACCCGTTCCTTGCTCTCCGCCCGGAACCCGCCGGTCAGCCAGTTCCAGATCTGGTCCCCGTCCTTCATCAGGAAGAACGTGACGAAGAACATGAGCACCAGTCCGGCCAGCGTCTCGGCCACGATGCGCCCGCCCGTGACCACCGTGCCCTCGACGGCGGAACGGTGCTGGCTAAGGTAGCGGGTGACGTTGCCCAAGATGGACTCGACGTTGGCGGTGTGCAGGTGGAACGGCGCCCCGGCCAGCCAGTGCTCGATCTGGGTGCTGGTGTGCCGCACCTGGATCACCAGGCTCGGGTACTCGGCCTGAACCCGGTTGGTGATCAGGACCCCCATGCCCGCGACGACGATGATCGCGGCCAGCAGCGCGGTCCAGGTGGACGACATCGGGCCCCAGCCGTGCTTGCGCAGCCGCTCGGCCAGCGGCTCCAGGAGGGCTGTGAGCAGCAGCGCCGCCGTGCAGGGCACCACGACGATATACAGGTGGCCCAGGACACGGCCGAGAAGGTAGAGCGCGGCGGCCAGCAGCAGCAGCCGCCAGGAGTAGCCCGCCCCCGTCCGCAGCCAGCCGGGGACGTTATCCCGGTCACGTCGCGGTGTGGCGGTCGCGGGATCGATCTCGCTGCCCGGACCGCGCTCTCGCTGGGAATCGCCCGGCCCGCCGCCGTCCTTGCCCGCCGTCTGTGCCTCCATGACTCCATCTAACCAACTACCGTGGAGTGCATGCGTTCGTATCGCGAGCGGCTGTATGTGCCGCTCCTGTGGTGGCTGCTCGGCACCGTCAGCATTCTCGTCATCGGCAGCGGGATCTGGGCCGGCCTGTCCGGCTGGTGGCCTGCCATCACGTACATCGTGCTTTTCGCGCTGGTCGGTTCCGTCCTGGTCAACTGGACCCGGGCGACGATCGAGGTCTCCGACGGAGTCCTCCGCGCCGGCGGCACCGACCTTCCCCTGGAGAAGGCGGGAAAGGTCGTGGCCCTGGACGAGCGCGAGACTCGCGTGGTGGCCGGACCGCGGGCCGACCCGGCCGCGCACCTGCTGCTGCGCCCCTACCTGAAGCGAGCGGTCTACATCGCGGTCGACGACGCCGAAAGCACCGTGCCGTACTGGCTCATCGCGACTCGCCGGCCGGAAGAACTCGCCGACGCGATCGAACGGAGCCACAAGTCCGTGGCATGATGGCCCGCGTTAAAGAAAGGCAGTTTGCGAAGGAGGGCAGGAAAGATGGGAAAGAAGAAGAGCGGCGACGGAAATAAGCTCGTCGTGACGATGGCGACGACCGCGGCCGTGTTCGGCGCGCGCAAGCTTCTCGCCGCGGGCTGGTCCAAGGCCACCGGCAAGGACGCGCCGATGGACCCGACCGACCGTGAGATCAGCATCATCGAGGCGCTGAGTTTCGCGGCGATCGCGGGAATTGTCGCGGAAGTCATCAAGCTGCTCGTGGCCCGCGCGTCGGCGCCGGAAGCGCTGCCGGCCGCCGAGACGGCGGAGGCGGCGGACGCGAGCTGACCGGCGGAGAACCTTAGCTCCGGCGGTTTCGCTCGCACCCATCAGTTCAGTTCTGGCCCCGCGGGCTCGCGGCTCGCGGGGCCAGCACCCTCAGTCCGCGCACTCCCGGCAGACCGGCTGGCCCTTGCGTTCCTCGGCCAGCTGGCTCCGGTGATGCACCAGGAAGCAACGCGAGCAGGTGAACTCGTCCGCCTGCCGCGGGATCACCCGCAGCGAGAGTTCCTCGTTGGAAAGATCCGCACCGGGGAGTTCCAGAGACTCCGCCACGTCGTCTGGATCAAGGTCAATCGTGCTTGACGACTTGTCCATCCGGCGGGCCTGAAGTTCCTGGAGGCTGTCCTCGGTCAGGTCGTCGTCAGTCTTGCGCGGGCTGTCGTAATCAGTAGCCATTGTGGTGACCCATCCCCCTCCACAGGTGGTGCGCGGTCGCTGCGCGGTTTAAACGCTACGGAAGCCGTAGTTGTGCCCGATTCCGGCGGGGAATTCTGCCACGTTCTGACGCGCCGTGCACGCAGCATCCACGACAACGCCGACGTGTCCCGCCCGGACCCGGACTGGCCGCTGGTAAACCACCCATAGCGCCCATCTATTCCGCCTCCGGCAAACTTGTGCAAGATACCAGGTGAACGGGTCTGATGCGACTCGTAAGGAATCCTGATCGCATCTTTCTACCGCCGCTGAAGGACATCCTCAGCTACTTCCCGGATCTCGCGCCGAATCACCTCCGGAGCGCCGGAAGCATACCGGTTCCCCGCCCGTGAGCGCTGACACCGCCAGAACTTCCCCGGCTGCCCCGGCGCGCCACCAGAGCGTCACCGTGGGGCACGATCAGGCGCCGTGGCACTCCTGAGTATTCGACCCGCGCCTTAACTTCTCTGGAGGCGTTTCACGGCCGCTTAGACACCTATCGCCCCGCGTGACACGGCGCCCGGCCCTCGGACAGCTACCTGGCCACGTCTCACTTCATGACGGAGCATCAAGACAAGGCCGGGTCCGGAGAACGCCCGCCCTCCCCGGACGTCCTGGCCTCCTGGTGCGAGCTCACCGGCATAACCGGCCCGATATGCACGCCGACCTCTTCGGACTCGCCCGCGTTCTACGGCCTGAGAATGTCCTCGGCCAGGGCGTCGAGCTGACTGGGGTGTTCGTGATCTGACGGTTGAAGCGAAGCCGGTCCAGGACGCGGCCCTTTGCGGCCTAGTCTTTAAAAAGTTCTTTGACCTGGGCGGCGTCCACGGACCGATCGAGCCACGTCCCCAGCGTCTCCAGATCAGTGCAGGACTCGATGCGCTCACGGTCAGCGTCCTCGACAGTGAAGCCACGACGCGCCAGGACACGGAGGATAGATTCGGCCCGACTTTCGATGCGTCCCTCAGCGCGGCCTTCGGCACGGGCTTCAGCACGGCTCTTGGCTCGGGTCTCGGAGACATAGGTCGGGGTTCGAGTAGCCATGCAGGCTCAGTCTTTAAAGAGGTCTTCGACCCGGTCAGCATCCACGGACCGATCGAGCCATTTCTCAAGGGTCTCCAGGTCTCCGCAGGACTCGATGCGCTCACGGTCAGCGTCCTCGACAGTGAAGCCACGACGTGCCAGGACACGAAGGATGGCCTTCGCTTCGCCTTCCACACGCCCTTCCACGCGCCCTTCCACACGCCCTTCCACACGCCCTTCCACGCGCCCTTCGGCACGGCTCTTGGCGCGGGTTTCGGAGACATAGGTCGGGGTTCGAGTGGCCATCAGTTCCCTCCAGATGTGGTAGCCGGGCGTGTCGCCCAGTCCGTCCTCGATGAAATCGCTGAGGTCGCTTGCGGTGTCGGGGTCTGTGGTCTCCAGCGCGGCTTCCAGTGCCTCAAGTATGACACGGGCTTCCGGCTCCCGGCTGTGCGTGAGCGCCGAGTAGACCGCGAAGTGCAGGTTCTCCGCCGCTTCCGCAACGCTGGTGAGGGCTGGCACGTTGTCCGGCCCCAGCACAATCGGGGTAGTGACCTGGCACGTCAGTCCTGGCAGCCCGGTCTTGATGGCCTTGCGTGCCCAGCGGGCCGTAGCCGCCTTACTGCAGACGACAAGCATCAGGACCGGCAGGCGGTACTTGGTCTGCAGGTACGCGATGTAATACGGCCAGACCGTGCGCCTGGAACGGTCGTCCTCGGTCTGGGACTCCACGAGCAGGATGAAGTCATCCTGTGGATTACCCGTCCGGGACATGACTTTCAGCACGGTATCCGACCGGCGCTCGACCACCTTCTTGAACTCGGTGAAGTCAACGTTCAGCGGCTCCAGGTTCGCGGGAGCCGGAATCTCGACCTTGAGGATCCGCCTCAAGGCGCTGGCGAGCATCAGCCCGTTCTCGTCTTCAGCGAAGATCCGGTGCAGGGCCTCATGCTCGGGGGTTAGGGCCATAGGCCGGACCATATACACGATTCCACCATGATCACAAATCATCTAACGAAATAAGCCGATATTGCAATGATTTGCCAGATCATATCAATTTGAGAATGTTAATTAAGTTTCAAAATTGATCTGAAAAACCGCAACTGCGTGCCGCCTAAAACCCGACTTCCCCGACGACTCCTGCCTCGTCGCCGATAG
>Ga0131853_10006566_pt1 | contig 20998 bp, 8 predicted proteins | sample TergutLab28metaG_FD_92764 | JGI IMG/M metagenome (GOLD analysis project Ga0131853, IMG submission 92764) | Labiotermes labralis P1 segment gut microbial communities from Petit-Saut dam, French Guiana - Lab288 P1 (version 2) (version 2) | ecosystem: Host-associated > Arthropoda: Insects >...
ATCATGCCTGTAAGTATTTCTTAACATGAATGATTTACAGGGAGGGGTTGTTAGCACCTCGCCCAACCCCCAAGCTGGAGGACCACCCCTTGTCGGCTGTCCACGACTGCTCATTCTATTTATTCGCAGCTAACTTCCATAAAGGAAGCCATCCATCTATCAGCAACCTGAGGACGCGCCATGGCGTGGTGACAGGAACCCACTACACGGATCTTAAGTACCTTACCTGACAATATAACATTGGGTCCTACAAATCACATTGTTTCCAGTACAAAAAAATTCATACAGAAATTACCAGGCTAAATTGTAACAAAACCTTACCTATGTGCATCACCTGACATATTATATTGGCCTTTTTTATATTCTCAGTGATTCTGGCACAAAAACGTACATATAAATTACCAGGAAAAACTTTAAACAAAAATTACTTGACAATATTAAGTGTGTCGTACGAATTCACAGTGCTTCTCGCACAACTAACACATACCGAAAAACAGTTTAAGAAAATATTTCTTACGTCCATGACCTTTCACAACACATTGTTTCTAAGCTATTCTCAGTGATCCTCGCAAAAGAAACACATGCCAAACATACCAGGACAATGGTTAAACAAAATATTTCTTACGTGCATGACCTGACACGTTAGGTGTTGACTTAAAGATTCGCAGTTTTTCTCGCAAAACAAACACATACTGACATTAGGAGGACAAGAGTTCAACGAAACATTTCTTACGTACATTACCTGACAATATTAAATTGTCTCGTAAAAATTCCCAATTCTTAAATTGTGTAAAAAATATTGTCAGTGTATCTCACACAACAAAATTTACCGACATTACCACGACAAAATTTTTAACGAAATATTTCTTTCGTGTATGAACTTGCACATATTGGCTCGTACCAATTCCCAGTCTTTCTCGCACAACAAACGTATATCTACATTACCAGGACCACGAACAAACAAAATATTTCTTAAGTACATTAACTGAAAATAATTCATTGTCTCAAAATATTTCACAAACATTCTCACACTACAAACAACTACCGACATTACCACAAATTTTTAAACGAATTATTTTTTGCTTGCATGACCTGACGCATAAAATTGGCTTGTAGGAATTTTAAGTGGTTCTCGCACATATTCTCAGTGCTTCTCTCAAATCAAACACAAACTCTCATTACAAGGGCAACAGATAAACGAAACAATTCTTACGAATATAACTTGACAATATTTTATTGTCTCGTATATATTCTCATTTATTCTCGCGCAAAATCAAGTGCGCACCTAACTCCGAAAATAATAATATGAAATATTTCTTACGTATATTACTTTACATTATTTCATTGGCTCCTAGCAATAACCAGTTCTTATCTCAGAATAAAAGCATACAGATTTTGCAAGGACAAGAAATATACAAACTATTTCCATGTACATTACATAAAAGCATTAAATTTTTTCTTAACAATTCTCAGCGGTTTTCGCACAAAAGCACATACCGACATTATCAGGACAACATTAAAAAAGTAACATTTCTTAGGGGCATTATGTGACACATTATATTGTGTCGTACAAATTTTCAATGCTTATCGCACAACAAACATGTTACGATATTACGTGGACAACAGTAAATCAAAACATTTCATACCAATATTTCCTGACAATATTACACGGTCTCGTACAAATTCTTATTGCTTCTCGCACAACAACACTTACCGATATTACCAGGAAAACAATTAAACAAAACATTACTTACGTACAATTCCAGACAATATTATATTGGCTCGTAACACTTCTTAGTTTTTCTCGAACAACAAACCTATACCGAGTTTACCACGAAAGATGTACACAAAACATTTCTTACGAAAATTAACTGACACATTATATGGGTTTGTAAAAATTTTCAACGCTTCTTCCAAAATAAAACCATGCCGATATTTCCAGTACAACAATTAAAAAAAATTTCTTACCTGCACTACCTGACAAGGTTACATTGGCTCTTATCAATTCTAAGTGCTACTCGCACAACAAAATCATAACGCATTACAAGGAATATAATAACGAAAAATAATTTTTACGTACATCACCTCACTATATTACATTGGCTCGAACGAATTCTATGTGCATTTCGTTCAAAATGCACATACAGAACTTAAGATTTCAAGATATAATAAACATTTCTTACGTAATTTTCCTGACAATATTTCATCGGCTCGTAACAATTCGCAGTGTTTCTGGAACACGAAATTCATACTCACAATTCCAGAACAATGTTTAAACAAAATATAACGTACATACATACCTAACAAATTAAATTACGTCGTACTAATTTTCAGTGCTTCCAGCACAAAAAATATATAGATACATCCAGGAAAAAAATTAATTGAAATTATCTTACGTAAATTACCTGACATCAATACATTGTTTGGTATCAATTCTCTATGCTCATCTTAGAAAAAACACATGGCAACATTACCAGGAAAAGAGTTGAAAAAAAATTCTTACGTACTTTACCTGACAATATTTCATTGTTTCGTAACAATTCTCTGTGCTTCACGCACAACAAACACATACTGACATTAGAAGAACAAGACATATACAAAATATTTCTTACGTGTAATACCTGACATTATTATATTGTTTCGCAACAATTCAAAGTGATTCTCGTTCAACAAACACGTACCGACATTAGCAGGCAAAATTTGAACAAATCTTTCTTACGTGCATGACTCGACACATTACATTGTCTCGTTCAATTTCTCAGTGTTTCTCGCACAACAAAACATACCTAAATTACGAGGACAAATTTAAAAAAATAAGTCTTACGTAATTTACTTGATAGTATAAAAGTCCCGTTCGAATTCACAATCGTTTCACACAACAAACACATACCGAAATAAACACGAAAACATTTAACGAAACGTTTATTACGTGCACAAATTGACACAAAGCATTGTCTCTTTCCAATTCAGAGTCCTTCTCGCACAACAAACACATACCAACATTAACAGGAAAACAGTTGAACAAAAGAATTTTTACGTATATTTCCTGATAATATTACTTTGGCTCGTAACATTTCTAATTCTTTAACACGTAACAAACACATACCGTCATTACCAGGACAATGGTTATCAAAATATCTCGTACGCACTTTACGTGACAATATTACATTTGATCGTAAAAATTCTCAATGCTCCACGCACAACAACATATACCGATATTGACAGGACATCAGATATACAAAATATTTCTTACTTGTATAACTTGACACATTTCATTGGCTCGTTGAAATTGCCTGTGTTTCTCACACAAGGAACACATACTTTCAAAATCAGGAAATAATTTAAACGAAATATTTCTTTCGTAAATTACCTGACAATAATTCAAAGTCTAGTATGAATTCACAGTGTTCTCGCACAACAAGCACATAGCGAAATTACCAAGAAAACAATTAAAGAACATATTTCTTACGTACATAAAGTGAAAATATTTCATTTCATTCTGCCAATTCTCAGGGTTTCTCGCACAACAATTCACTGAACTTACCAGGAAAACAGTAATTCAGAATATCTTATACGTACATTACCTGACAATACAAAATAGGCTACTAACATTTCTCAGTGTTTCTCGCACATCAAACCCATACTGACATTACCAAGACAACAGATAACATAATATATCTTACATACATTAACTGAAATAATTCATTGGCTCGTACGAAATCACAGTGAGTCTCGTATAACAAAAACAGAAATTACAAGGTCAATAATTAAACAAAGCAACTTTACGTGCATGACCTGACATATTATATAGGCTCGTAAAAATTCTCAACGTTTCTCACAAGACAAAACATTACCAGGGCAACACATAAAAAAATATTTCTTACGCACATTACATTGATTCGTACCAATTCTAAGTGCTATTCGCACAACAAACAAATACCGACATAATCAAGATAACAAGTAAAAAAGCATTTCTTACGTACTTTACCTGATAATATTGCATTGGTTCGTGGTAAATCTCAGTGTTTCTCGCACATTAAAACCATACCGATAATAACAGCAGAATATTAAAAAAAAATAATTCTTACTTATATTACCTGACAATAATTCATTGGCTCGTACCTATTCTCAATTCTTCTCGCACAACAAAAACTTACCGACATTAACAGGAAAACAGTTAAACAAATCTTTGTTTACGTGCAATTTCTGAAACAATTTATTGGCTCGTAACAATTCTCAGTAATTCTCGCACAAGAAACACAAACCAACATAAACATGGCAGCAAAAAAACAAAATGTTTCTTACGTATATTACCTGACAGTATTATGTGGGCTCGTAGGATTTCTCAGTGCTTCTCGCACAATAAACCCCATACTGAAATGTCCAGACAAGAATAGTACAAAACAATCCTTATGGATATATTCCGACTTTATTAGATTGAGTCGTAACAATTGTCAATGTTTCTCGTAGAACTAACACATACCGACATAACCAGGACAAAATTATACAAAACGTTTCTCAAAAATATTACTAGACAATAAGTAATTGGCTCGTAACAATTCTCAGTGCTTTTCGCACAATATAAACACACCGATATTATCAGGGTAAAAGATATACAAAATAATTTTACGTACATTATCAGACACTAATGCGTTGTCTCGTAATAATTCTCATTGCTTCTAGCACAAAAAATATATACTGATATTTCCAGGTCAACAGATAAACAAATAATTTCTTAAGTGACAGGCCTGACACATTACATTATTTCGTACCAAGTTTCAGTAATTCTTGCCCAACGAAGACGAAACGATATTGAAAGGAAATTATTTAAAAAAATATTCTTTACGTCCATGACCTGACCCATTAGTTTGGGTCGTAACAATTCCCAGTTCTTCTAGCAAAATAAAACACATAACTTAATTACCAGAAAATAGTTAACAAAACATTACATACGTACATTGGCTCGTACTAATTCTCAGTATTTCTCGCACAACAAACACATAACGATATTACCAGGAAAAGATTTAAACAAAATATTTCTTACAAAAATTTCCTGACAATTGTTCATTGGCTCGTAATAATTCCCTGCGGTTCTTGCAAAACAAACACATACCAAAATTAGCAGAATAACAGTTAAACAAATTATTTCTTATGTACATTACCTGAAAATATTACATTGGCTAGTACCAATTACCAGTATATCTCGAAAAAAATAAACCAACATTACCAGCAACAGTTGAATATAAGATTCCCTACATTCATGACCTTTCACATTACGTTGGCTCTTTCAAATTCTGCTTTCATCTAGCAAAACAAACACATACCTATATTACCAGGACAAATTTTAAGTATTAACCTGGTAATATCTGCACGTGTTTTTGTGCAAGAAGCACCGATAATTTTAACAAGACAGTGAAATACTTTCAGGTAAAGTACGTAGTGAATGCTTTGCTTAACTCTTGTACTTGTAATTTCGGGATGTGTTTGTTGTGCGAGAAGAAATGGAAATTGCTACGATCCAAAATAATGATTCAGGTCATTCATGTAAGAAATACTTTTTTTAAATATTGTCCTGTAATGTCGGTATGTGTCGTAGGGCGAGAAGCCCTGAAATTTGGTACGAGCCAATGAAATGTGACAGGTCAGGCACTTGAGAAATGTTTTGTTTAACTGTTGCCCTGGTAATGTCAGTGTGTGTTTTGCGAGATACGCTGGGAATTGGTACTAGCAAATTAAGTAGAGTCAGGCAATGTACTTAATATGTTTTGTTTAAATTTGTCCTGGTAATGTCGGTACGTGTTTGTTGCGCGTAAATCCCTGAGAATTTTTCAACCCAATATAATGTGACCGGACTTGCACTAATATATATATATATTTATATATTATAACTATATTCCAGGTAATGTCTGTACAAGTTTGTTGTGCGAGAAGTTCTGATAAATGGTACGAGCCAATGTAATATTGTCAGATAAAGTAAGTAAGAAATGTTTTGCTTAACACATATCTGGTTATGTCGGTATGAGTTTGTTGTGCGAAGAACATTGGAAATTCGTAGGAGCCAATATTTTATTTTCAGGAATTATACGTAAGAAATATTTGGTTTTAGTATTTTCCTGGAAATTTTTGTGTGTGTTTGTTGTGCCAGAAATACTGAGAAATATTACGAGCGAATAAAATAATTCAGTTCATTCACGTAAATAATTTTGTTAAAAAATTATCCTGGTGATGGTAGTAAGAGTTTCTTCAGCGACAAATTTTGAGAATTGTTATGAGCCAATGTAATATTGTCGGGAAGTTTACGTGTGTAATAATTTGTTTAAAGTTTGGCCACGTAATATCGGTATGGTTCTGTTCTGCGAGAAGGAGAGAGAATTGGTACAACCAAATATATTATATCATGTAATGTACGTAAGAAATATTTGTCTAATTGTAGTCTTCGTAATGCCCGTGTGTGTTTGTTGTGCGAGAATCACTGAGAATTGGTAGAAGGCAATATATTGTATCAGGACGTTCACATAAGGAATGTTTTGTTTAAATTTTACCTGTTAATGTCACTATATTTTTATTGGGCGAGAATAACTGGAAATTGTTAGGAGAAAATGAAATAAAATCGGGTAAATTACTCACAAATGCTTTGCTTATTTGTTGTTCTGGTAATATTGGAATGTGTTTCATGCGCGGAAAGAATTCTGAATTACTAGGACCCAATGAAATGTGTCAGGTCGTGCACTAATTATTTCCTTTTAATGTAGTGCTGTAATGTCGATTTGTGTTCGTTGGGCGACAGGAACTGAAATTTGTTACGAGCCAATATGATGTGTCAGGTCAGGCACGTAATGAATGTTTTGTTTAACTCTTGTCCTGGTAGTGTCGGTGTGTGTTTTTTGTGCGAGAAGAACTGAGAAATATTACGAGACAATGAAATATTTCATTTAATGTAGGTAAGAAATGCTTTGTTGAACTGTTGTCCTGGTAAAGTTGGTAGGCGTTTGCTGTGCGAGAAAGACTTGGAATTCGTGCAAGCTAATGTAATATTGTCATGAAATGTAGTTAAGAAATGTTTGTTTTTCTGTAGACGTGGATATGTTGGAATGTGTCTGTTCTGCGAGAACATTGATAATTATAACTATCCAAAGTTATGTGTAAGGTAACGCACATAAGAAAAGATTATTTTACTCTTGTCCTGGTAAGGTCGTTATGGGTTTCATGTGTGAGAAGCACTGAGATTTGTTAATACCTAATATAATGCGAGAGATCATGGACGTAAAAAATATTTTTTAATCTGTTGTCCTAGTAAATTTGGTATGCGTTTGTTGTGCGAGATTCACTGAGAATTGTTACAAAACAATTTAATATTGTAAGGTAATAAAAGTAATACTTTTTTGTATATCTTTTGGCCTCGTAATGTGTATGTTTTAATTGTGCTAGAAGCACTTAAAATTGATAGGAACCAATGAAATTTTGGCAGGAAATGTAAGTAAGAAGTGTGTTGTTGAAATGTTTTCGTTGTAATATCGGTATGTGTTATTTGTGCGAGAAATACTTAAAAATGTTACGACAAATGGAATGTAACAAGTAATTTACGTAGGTAATATTTTGCTAAATTTTGCCCTGGTAAATCGGTAATTTTTTGCGAGAAGTACTGATAATTGTTACGAGTCAAAGTAATATTGTCACATAATATACGTAAGAAATATTTTCAAAATTGTTATCCTGGTAATATCGGTATGTGTTTATTTTGCGAGAAACACTGACATTTCCTACGAGACCATGAAATATTATCAGGTAATGTACGTAAGAATTGTTTCTATAACTGTTTTTCTGATATTGTGAGTATGAGTTTGTTTTGCTAGAAGCACTATGAATTGGTACGAGGCAATGTAATATTGTCACGTAATGTACGTAAGAATTTTTTTAATTAATGGACTTGTAAATTTGGTAGTTTTTTTTGTGCGAGAATCACTGTAAATTTTCAGGAGTCAATATAATATTTCAGGTGAGGCACGTAAGCAATATTTTGTTTAACTCTTTTCCTGCTAATATCGGTGTGTGTTTGTTGTACGAGAAACGCATTTGATACGACCCAAACAAATATTGCCAGGTAATGCATTTAAGAATCATTTTGTTTCAATATTTTCCAGGTATTTTCCGCATGTGTTTTTTGTGGGAGAAACCCTGAGAATTCTTTCGACCCAATATAACGTGACAGGCCTGTCGCGTATGAAATATTGTGTATAACTCTCTTCCTGGTAAAGTCTGTATGTGTTTGTTTTGCGGGAAATTTTGAGAATTGTTACTAGCTAATGAAATATTGTCAGATTAAGTACGTAAGAAATATTTTGTATATCCGTTGTCCTGGTAATTACGGTATGTGTTTTTTGTGCCGGAAAAATTTAGACTTCATTCGAATGAAAATAGTATTATCAGGTTAAGTACGTAAGGAATGTTTTGTTTAACTGTTGTCCAGTTTATGTTGGTATGTGTCTGTTGGGCGAGAAGCACTTGGAAAATTTATGAGCCAATATATTGTGCCAGGTCATTCACGTAAAAAAAATTTCTTAAAATCTTTTCCTGGTAATGTCGGTAATAATTTGTTGTGCGAGTAACACTCAGAATTTGTACGAGCCAATGAAATATTGTCCGCTAAATTACGTAAGAATTATTTTGTCCAAATATTCTCCTGTTAATGTCGGTATGTGTTTGTTGTGGCAGAATAACTGAGCTAAATTTCTATTGTATATAAGTAATATTTTGTTTAATTTTTTCCATGTAATTTTGGTATGATAATGTTGTGCGAGAATTAGTACGATCCAAAGAAATGTGTCAGGTAATGAATGTAAGAAATAATTTTTTAACTATATTCCTAGTAGTAACGGTATGAGTTTGTTTGTGCGAGAAAAACTGGCAATTCGCACGAGGAAATAGAATATTGTCAGGTAATTTACGTAAGAAAATATTTTGTGTAATTTTTTTCTCGTAATGTCTGTATGTGTCTTTTGTGCGAGAACAAAAATAAAATTTACGAACCAATAAAATATGTAATGACTTGCACGAAAAGATCCGTTTGTTAACTGTTATCCTGGTAAAGACCGTAAGAGTTTGATGTGCGAGAATCACTGACAACTGGTACGAGTCAATGAAATACTGTCAGGTAATAAACGCAAGAATTATTTTGTTCAATTATTTTCCTGGTAATGTCGGTATGGGTTTGTTGTGCGAGAACACTGAGAATTGCCACGAGCCAATTGAATATTGACATTTAATGTACGTAAGAATTATTTCTTTTAACGTTTGTCTTGGTAATGGCGGTATGTGTTTGTTTTGCGAGTAGGACTTCTAATTAATACGAACCAATTTCACACTCTCATTTAATGTACGTAGGATATATTTTGTTTATCTTTTGTCCTGGTAAAGTCGGTATGTGTTTGTTGTGCGAGATAGATTTTTAATTAATATGAACCAACGTAATATTGTCATGTAATGTAAGTAAGAAATGTTTTGTGTAAGTTTTGTCCTGGTTCTTTCGGTATGGGCCTGGTGTGCGTGACCACTGACAATTGCTACCACCTAGTATGTTGTCACAGATCGTGCACTTAACTATAGATGTGGTTAAATGTTTTCCTGGTAATTTTGATATGGGTTTGTAGTGCGAGAAGCACTGAAATTTGGTACGAAACTCTGATTATATTTTCTGTCAATATACGTAAGAAAAGTTTTGTTTTAATACTTTCCTGGCAATGTACTTAAGTGTTTGTTGTCCGAGAAGCAGTGAGAATTATTACGAGCCAATATAATATTTCAGGGTATTCACATAAGGAATGTTATGTTTCACTCTTTTCCTGGAAACGTCAGTATGTGTTTGTTGTGCGAGAAGCACTGAGAAATCTTTCAAACCTATATATATTAGTGTCAGGTAATGTACGGAAAAACGTTTTGCCTTGCTCTTGTCTTCATATATCTGTATGAGTTTATTGTGCTAGAAACAGTGTGAAATATTACGAGCCAATAAATTATTGTCAGGTATTGTGCGTATGATTTGATTTGTTTATTTGTTTTCCATGTTAATAAAAATAATAATAAAAATGTATTGTTATCAGGGAATATAAGCAAGAAATATTTTGCTTAAATTTGTCCTAGTAATGATTTATGTGTTTGTTGTGCGAGAAGAACTGAGAAATGTTACGATTCAATGTATTGTGTCAGGTCATAAACGTAAGAAAATTATTTTTTAAATGTTGTCCCGATAATATCTGTATGTTTTCTGTGTGCAAGAAGCACTCTAAATTGATACAACCCAATGGATTGGGTCAAGTCAGGCTCGTAAGAAATGTTTCTTTAACAGTTGTCCTGTTAATGCCTTTATGCGAATGGTGCCCGAGAATGACTGAGAAATTTTACGAGCCAAAAATCGTGTTAGTTCAAGCACGTAAGGAATATTTTTTAACAGTTGTCCGGGTAATACCAATATGTGTTTGTTGTTCGAGAAGCACTAACAAATGTCAGGAGCAATTGCAATATTGTCAGGTAATGCACGTAAAAATATTTTGTGTAACTGTTGCCCTGGTAATATCGGTGTGTTTGTTGTGCGAGAAACCCTGGGAAATGGTACGAGCCAATTTAATATTGTCAGGTAATATACGTAAACAATATTTTGTTTAACAACTTTTCAGGTAATATTTGTACGTGTTTGTTGTGCGAGAGTCCCTGTGAATTTATACGGCTCAATGGAATGTGAATGGTAATGCAGGTAAAAAAATTTTTAAATATATTTCCTGGTAAAATTTGTATGTTCCTTTTTTGTGCAAAATTCACTGAGAATTTATACGAGCCAATGTAGTATTGCCTTGTATTTTACGAAAGGAATATTTTGTATAAATGTTGTCTTGGTAATGTTTGTATGTCTTGTTGTGGAGAAAAATTGAGAGATGTTACGAGCCAATATTATATTCTCGGTTAATGTACGTAAGAACTATTTTGTTTAAATGACTTCCTGCTAATATCGCTATGCGTTTATTCTGCGAGAAGGACTGAGGAACGGTAAAAACTATTGAAATATTATCAGTAAATTACGTAAGAAATATTTTTGTGTCTGTCGACTTGGTAATATTGTTTTCCGTTTGTTGTGGGAGAAGGAATGAGAATTGGTACTAGGTTTGAAATAATGTCATGTCTTGTACTTGAAAAATATTTCGTTTTAGTTTTTTCCGGTTAATGTCGGTATGTGTTTGTTGTTCGAGAAAAAATTGAGAATTAGTACGAGGCATTTTAATGTGTCAGGCCTTGCACGTAATAAATGTTTTGTTTAACTGTTGTCCTGTTTTTGTATATATGGAATTGTTTTGCGAGAATCACTGAGAATTATTAGGAGCCAATGAATTATTGATATGTAATTTAAGTAAGAAATACTTTGTTCAAATCTTGTTCTGGTAAAGTTTTTATGTTTCTTTTGAGAAGCGTTGTTAATTGTTACTAGCCAATTTAACATTGTCAGTTAAAGTACGTAAGAAATATTTTTTTAATGTTGTCGTTTTAATATCGGTGTGTGTTTGTAGTGCAAGAATCACCGAGAATTTTAAAGAGCCAAAGCATTATTGTGAGGTGGTGTAAGTAAGAATAATTTTGTTTAACTTTTTCCACGTAATGTTGGTATGTGTTTTTTATGGGATAATTACTGAGAAAAGACATGAGCCAATTTAATAAAATTGGGTAATATGCGTAAAATTTGTCTTTTTCTGCTGTCCTAGTAAATTGGTTATATATATGTTGCGCGAGAAATACGGAGCATTTTTACGAACCAATGTAATATTTTCAGGCAAGGTAAGTATGAATTGTTTCGTTTAACTCTTGTAAAATTAACTACGGCATGCTTTGTTGTGTGAGATGAACTGGGTATTGTTACGTTCCAAAGTAATGTGTCAGGTCTTGCACGTAAGGAATATTTCGTTTTAATGTTTTCCTTGTAAAATCTTTATGTGTTTTGTGCGAGAAGCATTGGGGTTTCGTACGAGACAATTTAATATGTCAGGTCACGCAAGTAAGAAATATTTTTTGACTGTTTTCCTTGCAATGAAGGTATAAATTTTTTGTGCAAGAAGGAATGAGAATTTGAATGAACCAATTTATTATATAAGGTTATTCAGGTAAAAAATTTTTGGCAAAATATTGTCATGGTAAGGTCGGTGTGTGTTTGTGGTGTAGGAAACAGCGAGAATATGTATGAGCCAATGAAATATTTGTGGTAATTTACGTAAGAAATATTTTGTTTAAATATTTTTCTGGTAATATTGTTATGTGTTTGTTGTGCGAGGTGAATTGAGAATTGTTACGAACCAATGAAATGTGACAGGTCATGGACGTAAGGAATATCTCGTTAAAATATTTTCCTGTTAAATTCGGTATGAATTTGTTGTTTGAGAAGCATATTGAATTGGTACAAGCCAATGTAATATTGTCACGTTAGGTCCGTAGATTTGTTCTGTTTAACTGTTGTATTCGTAATATCGGAAAATCTTTGTGAGAGAAGCTCATAGAATTCGTACGAGCCAAAGAAATATTATCAGGTAATTTACGTAAGAATTGTATTTTTTAAATATTGTCCTGTTAATATTGGTATGTGTTTGTTGTGCGAGAAGGAGTGAGAATTGTTAGGACCCAATGTAATGTGTCAGGTTGTGTACGTTAGAATATTTTTTAACTTCTTTCACGTTAATAATCTCTATTTGTTTGTTGTGCGAAAAGCACAGAGAATTCGTACGAGCTAATGAAATATTAACAGGTAATGTACGTGAGATTTATTTCTTTTAAAGTTTTCCTGGTAGAATAGCTAAATATTTGATTTGCTAGAAAGCTTGGTAAATTATGCGAATCAGTTTAATATGTCGGGTCATACACGTAAAAATATTTTGTTTATATGTTTTCTTGGTAAGATCTTTATGTTTCCTTTTGTGTGAGAAAAATCAGAAATGTTACGAGTCAATATAATATTGTCAGGTAAATTTCGGAAGATCATTTTTTAAATCTTGTCCTGTTAATGTCGGTATATGTTCATTGAGCTGGGAGGACTTGGATATTATACGATACAGTGTTACATTGTAAGGTAATGTATGTAAGAAATGTTTTTTTAAGTGTTGTTCTTGTTATATCGGTATGTTTTTTGTTCGATAATCACTGAGAATTAATACGAGCAAATGAAATATTGTAAGATAATATTTGTATGAAAATTATTTTATACCTGATTTCCTGGTAATGTCGGTATTTGTTGTTGTGCGTGAATGAATAAAAATTGTTACGAGCAAAATTAAACAAAAAATTCCTTACGTGCATGACCTGACACATTGTATTGGCTCGTAACAATTCTTTTTGATTCTCGCACAACGAACACATACCCAATTGGTCAGGTTAAATTTTAAATGAAACATTTATTACGTAAATTACCTGACAATAATTCAGTGGATCGTAAGATTTCAAAGTGCTTCTCGCACAACAAACACATATAGGCATTACCAGGACAAGAGTTGGACAAAATATTTCTTACGTAAATTACCTGACACATGATATCTTCTGCACAATTACTCAATGCTTCTCAAAGAATAAATTCATACCCATATTACGGGGACATAATTGAAACAAATTATTTCACACGTACACTAACAGAAAATATTACATGGCCTCGTAAAAATTCTCAGTAATCCTCACACAACAAACACATAATAATTCTATATGGAAAAGAATTACATAAAATATTTTTTACGGACATGACCTGACGCACAACATTCGGCCGTAACATTTATCAGCGCTTCACGAAAAACAAGCACATCCCGACATTTCCACGACAACAGACAAATAACACATTTCTTACGTACAATACTTGATAATATTTTATTGGCTCATACCAATTATCAGTAAATCTCGAACAACAAATTTGTACAGAAATTACCAGGACAAGAGGTAAACAAATTATTTAATTCGAAAATTCCCTGACGGTATTGCATTGGCTCGTACCAATTCTCATCCATTTTCACACAACTAACACATATCGACTTTACTCGGAAAAGAGATATAAAAAATTTTCTTACTTACATTACCTCTCAATATTAAATTTCCTCCAAACAATTCTCTGTGCTTCTCGCACAACAAACCTATACCGAAGTTAACATGACAACATTTTAACAAACATTTCTTACTTGCATGTACTGAAACAAAATATTGAGTCGTAACAATTCCCAGTGCTCCTTGCAAAACAATGAGATAACGCAATTGCCCAGACAAAATTTAAACAACACATTTCATACATATATTACCTGACAATATTTCATTGGCTCGTAAACATTCCCTTTGATTCTCGCACAAAAAAAATATACAGACATAAACAGGACAAGAAATATACAAAATAATTCTTACGTATTTTACCTGAATATATTATGTAGGCTCTTAAAATCTCTCTGTGCACCTCGCACAACAAACACATACCGACTTTACCTGGACAACATCACACACATCATTTCTCACGTACGTTACCTTACAATGATACATTGGCTCGTACCATTTCCCAGTCCCTCCAACACAATGAACATATATTGAATTTACCAGGAAAGAGATTTAAAAAAATTCTTGTGTAATTTACATGACAAAATTACATTTTCTCTTATAATTTCTAAGTGCTCCTCGCACAAAAAAAAACCGACATTACTAGGTCCAAAGTTAAACCAAATATTTGTTACTTGCATGACCGGACACATTTCATTTTTTCGTATAATTTCTCAGTCTTTCTCGCACAACAAACACTTCCCAAGATTAACAAGTCAAATTTTAATCAACATATTATTTACGTACGTTATGTGATAATATTACATTGGCTTGTAAGATTTTGCATTGCTTCTCGCACAAAAAAATGTATACTGACATTACCAGGACAAATTTAACAAAATGTTTCTTACGTAAATTAACTGACACAATTTTTTGAGTCGTAATTTTTCTCAGCTCTTCTCGCAGAACAAACTCATACCGACTTTAACAGAACAAAATATTAACAATACATTTTTACGTATATTACATGAAAATATTTCATTTTCTAGTACCAATTCTAAGTATTTCTATCACAACAAACATATCCCGACATTACGAATACAACAGAAAAAACGAAGTATTCGTACGGACATTATTTGACAATATTGTATTGGATCTACTAATTTTAATTGTTCCTCGCACAAAAAAGACATATTGAATTTACCGGGAGAACTTTAAAAATTATTCCCTCTATCCGTTACCTGTCATATTATATTGTGCCCTAAAAATTATTTTTGATTCTCGCACAAAAAGCACTACCGACTTTACCAAGAAATCAGTTAAAAAACATTTTTTCGTGCATGACCTAACATATAACATTGGGTCGTAACAATTCCCAATGATCGCGCACAACAGACGCATACCTACATAACCGAGAAAATATTTAAACTAGATATTTCTTACTTACCTTACATTACAGTATTACATTGGCCGTAACAATTATAATTCCTTCTCACACAACAAACATATACCGACATTACCAGGAAAAGAGATAACAAAATTTTTCTTGCGTACATTAACTGACAATAATTTACAGGCTCGTAACAATTCACAGATTTTCTCGGCAACAAACACATAACGATATTACCGGGTGAAAATTTAAACACAATATTTCTTACTTATATTACCGGGCAAAGTTTCAGTGCCTCTTAAAATTTCTCAGGATTTCTCGCAAAAAAAACCCTTACAGAAATTACCTTGATTAAAGTTAAAAAACAATTTTTCGTGCAAGATATGACGCATTTTATTGGCACGTAAAATTTCTCAGTAATTCTGTCACAACAAACACATATCGAAAATAGCAGAAAAAAGTTAAGCAAAATATTTCTTATGTACAATAAATGAGAATATAATATTGGCTCGTAGGAATTTCCAGTGCTCCTCGCACAAAAAACACATACTAACTTATCCAGGTAAGTGTCATACAAGACATTACTTCCGTACATTGTCTTATAATATTACATTGACTCGTAACAATTACCAGTACTTCTCGCCCAACAATCACGTAAAGACATAACCAGGAGAAAATTTATAAACATATTCCTTTCGTGTAAGCCTACCTTATTTTAGAGGGTCGAAACATTTCTCAAATTTTCTCGCACAACAAACACTTGCCGAAATATCCAGGAGAATATTTAAACAAAATAATATTAAGTACATTTCCGGGCAATATTTATTTGGCTCGTACCAATTCCAATTGTTTCTCGCACAACAAATACATACCGACATTATCGAGATAAGAGTTAAACTAAACATTTCTTACGTTCATTACACGAAAATATTACATTGGCACGTAACATTTCTCTGTGCTTCTCGCACAACAAACGCATACCGATGTAACCAAGAAAACATAAAAACAAATCACTTATTACGTGCCTGATCTGATATTTTATTGAATCGAAAAACATTTCAGTGTTTCTCGCCCATTGAACACACACCTATATAACAGGACTATATTTAAAATAATTAATTCTGACGTGCAAGACCTTGACATATTATATTTGGCATTAGCAAATCTCATTATATTTAGCACAAAAAAATCCTAGAAACTTTACCAGGAAAACAGTTAACAAAATATTCCTTACGTGCATGACCTGATATTGTATATTGGCTCGTACCAATTCTCAGTGCTTCTCGCGCAATAAACACCTACCGACATTACCAGGACAAAGGTTAAGCAAATCATTCCTTACGTAAAAGATCCTTCACGTAATATTGGGTCGTAAAAATTCTCAGAGTTCTCGCACAACACACACATACCTAAATTACCAGGACAACAATTAAACAAAGCATATCTTACATACATAACATGACAATATTTAATTGGCTCCATTTGCAAACCCTTCTCGCACAAGGAAAAACATATCGACATTATCATGGCAATATTTAAACAAATTATTTGTTACGTAAATTATTTGTTACATTCCATTCGGTCGTAAAAATTCCCAGTATTTCTCGCACAACTAGCTCATACGCACATTACGAGGGCAAAAGAAGAACTAAATATTTCTTACGTATATTACCTATAAATATGAAATTGGCTCGTACAAATTTTCCTTGATCCTCGCACAACAATCACATTTCGACATTACCAGAAGAAGAGTTTAACAAAATATTTCTTACGTCCATGACCTGTCACTTTTTATTATTTCCTAACATTTCTCAATTAATGTCGCAAAATATACACGTATCGACATTATCAATACAAATGTTAAATACATTCCTTACGTGCATGAACTGACACAAACAATACGTTGTAAGAAATATCAATGTTCTCGCACAACACACACATACCGACTTATCCAGGACAACAGTTAAACAAAACATTTCTTACGTACATTACATGACAATATTACAATGATTCGTACCAATTCTAATTCCTTCACGCACAACAAACAAATACCGACATTACAACGATAACAGAAAAATTCTTACGTTAATTATATGAAATATTTTATTGGTACTTAACATTTGTCAGTGTTTCTCGCACAACAAATATATACGAATATTACTAGGTGAATGTTTATAAAAAATATTTATTACGTATATTACCGGGCAATATTTCGCAGTGTTTCTCGCATAAAAACCATTACCGACATTACTAGAATAAGAGTAACTTAAACTTATTTACGTGCAAGACCTGACACATTGTATTTGCTCGTACAAATTTTCAGTGCTTCTCGCCCAAAGAACACATACCGACATCACAAGACTACATTTAAAAAGATATTCCTTACGTGTATGCACTGACACATTACAATATGTCGTAACAATTCACATTTCATTTCGCACAACAAACACATACCAACATTACCAGGACAACATTTAAGCAAACCATTTCTTACGTACATTACCTGACAATATTTCATTGTCTCCTACCAGTTCACAGTGATTCTCGCAAGCCAAACACATACTGATATTACCAGGAAAGCAGTTATCCAAATATTCTTTACGTGCATGACCTGATACATTATATTGTCTCGTACCAATTCTCTGTGATTCTCGCACAAGAAAAATACCAACATTGCTAGGACAAACTTAATAGAACGTTTCTTACTTAAATTACCTGACAATATTTAATTGGCTGCTATGAATTCTCAGTGCTTCTCGCACAACAAACACATACCGGCATTACCAGGGCAACATTAAGTTAAAACATACCTTACTTACATTACACGACACATTATATTTGGTTGGACCAATGTAGTATCCATGGAGGTATAGCCTGCCCATGGGCTAAGCCCCAGGGCAAAAATTAAAAAATGGGGCGACAGGGTAGCCCCAAATCAGAAGAATGACCAAAAGTTCAGGGCCGAATTTCAAATTTTTTTTAAAAATCTGCTAGAACATTTTTTTGAGTCTGCTAGATGGCGCGGGTTACGCGCGTTGATTTTGAAGTGAGTATGAAATTGAATTTGGCAAATTTGTAAGAGGGGTTGAATGGTTGTGAATTCGAATTAAATTTAATTTTAACGTCGTCCATTTTGGAAAATGGATGTCAGCGCGATAGATTTCAATTAAACCTAAGTTTAAAGTCGTCCATTTTACAATATGGCTCTCAGCGCGGTAATTTTAAATTGATATATATGTGTAAATTAATTTCAATTTCAAACTCGGCCATTTTCCAAAATGGCCGGCAGCCAGCTAAATTTGAATTAAATCTAAGTTTAAAGTCGCCCATTTAACATTATGGCGTTCAACGCTGTAAGTTTAAATTGCAATTTATTTGAGTGTAAACAAATTTTAAATCGCCATTTTCCATTATGGCTACCACCTCGCTAACTTTAAAATATACCAGCGCCCTCTTTTGAGGCGAAGTATAGATTGCGAGATGGTGTGCCTCCGTAATGGTGTAGTGACAGTAAAGTGTATTCGTTCTTGAGCAATATTAATAAAAAGGATTTGTTATGCGCAAATTGTTCCCGTACAGTCTGGTATTGTTGTCCCACCGTAGCCACCCCTACGCCGAACCCGGCGTTGAGCCGGAGGTGTGGTCTAGGCGTCACTCCTTCTTGAGCGCACAATATTAAACAAGGGAATGAAGAGTGTTTGGTCGGATGGCAGCCGCCGTTCAGCTTGGTTTCGCGGCCGGGAGTAGAATGGATGGTCACCACTGTGTATCCACATATGACGTAGGCTGCAATGCTTGGGATGAGTTGCTGCCAGCGCATTTCCACACGCTCTTGCAGGCTCAGTCCCCAAGCTGCTGAGTAAGTTTTTGATGTATTCGTTTACCAGTCTCGATATGGTGATGCAATCGGATATATCAGCCTAAATCGGTACATACACACGGGAGATGTGATAGGAGAGTTTTGTATACACGAAATGGAGGTAGACACGGTAGCGGAATATGTCTTGAAGCTATGTATGTAAATGCAAAAAAGGATTCTCTAATTTGAATCATTCGGCTCGAGCTGCTGAGTAAATACTCGATGTATTCGTTTTACCAGTCTCGATATGGTGATGCAATCGGATATATCAGCATAAAAACAGTACATTCACAAGGGAGAAGTGATAGGAGAGTTTTGCATTCACGAAATGGAGGTTTACAAGCTAGCGGATCGTGTCTCGAAGCTATGTATGTAAGGCAAAAAGGGATTATCTTATTTTGAATAATTCGACACGTGTGTAGGATGCAATTCATGTAAAAGGGCAAGCATTAGTCTTGCAAAATAAGCGGTACATACTTTCGAAAAGTATCGCCTGAGCTGCAGAGTAAGTACGTGATTTATCTATTTATCAGTTTGCAGTATCGATATGCTGATGTAATTGAAGATATTAGCGTAAACAAAGTAATAAGTATATTCTCAACATTTGGCACGGTCCAATTTGAGCTCGGGTCATTTTACAGTACAGTGTTGCATTCACTACGTAGAGATAGACCCGTTAGTGGAACGTGTCTCGAAAATCTCTTCGCGTTAGTGTAAGAAGGGATTATCTAATATGAATAATTCGACACGCTTCTTGAAGGTTAAGCTGATTTTACACAATTGCTATATAAAAGCTAAGGGATACGAAAGGTAGCCATCTTTGTAAGGACGATCACTGGCCTGCATACCGACCAGCCAGGTGTGGTAAGTGCGTCTTCTTTGTTTGTTACCTAACAGTAGTGACGTACTGAATACTAGGAGACGGTGACTTGGTATCAGATTAAAGAGGTCCCGTTTACTTGTGTGAACAAGCATCTGAAGACGGGGTTGCTCGGTAAAGACATTCCTGTTCGTGAAATAATTTTATTGACATGTTTTTAATAATATTACAGATTACATAGCTTGCTCTCTCTGTTTGTTCTTCAGAGGAGTAAGCGAAGTACTGTATTGTCTCTTTGTCATGTATGCAGAACCAGAAAATTACTTTGTACCTTGCATACGTGAAAAAGAAATAAAATACTGTTTCGTTTCCGGTGACGCGTGTTCAGGATGCTTGCCCAGCCGTCAGCTGTTTGCCGTGTAAGTGTATGTGTCTTATTTAGTGGTCAAACCAGTAAGGCGACGGTTAGCATCTTGACGAAGAGAGAGAGAATCAAGCTTTATCCTTTCGCAAGAAAGAAAGAAATAACTGCAATTTTTTTCCCTGTATTTTGCTTATTCTCAATTTATCGTAGATACTAACCGCGCCTGACCGGGTTGAGCACTAAATTTGATACATTTACTTTGCAGCACATATCACACACACGTGTACACTGAAGAGGTGCAGTGGAGGTGTTTCGACTCGCTCGTCCAGGATCCAGCTGCCTTTGCCCTTTACAAGGTAGGTGTATTTGTCATATTTAGTGCCCATATCTTCCTGGTAATGTTAACAGCAAGCTTTATCCCATGAAGTTTGCTTCAACGGATGCTAACAATGGCTCAAAGCTATGAGCACCAAATCGGGTACATACACTTTGCAGCCAATCACACACACACACACACAAACACACACACACACACACACA
>Ga0131853_10006568_pt1 | contig 20994 bp, 16 predicted proteins | sample TergutLab28metaG_FD_92764 | JGI IMG/M metagenome (GOLD analysis project Ga0131853, IMG submission 92764) | Labiotermes labralis P1 segment gut microbial communities from Petit-Saut dam, French Guiana - Lab288 P1 (version 2) (version 2) | ecosystem: Host-associated > Arthropoda: Insects >...
ATAGGGTCTTGGTGGGGAAACCGGAGGGAAAGAGACCACTGGGGAGACCTAGGCGTAGATGGGTGGATAATATTAGGATGGATCTCCAGGAGGTGGGATGTGGGTATATGGACTGAATTGGGCGGACTCAGGAGAGAGATAGTTGGCGGGCACTTGTGAGTGCGGTAATGAACCTTCGGGTTACATAAAATGCGGGCAATTTCTTGACTAGCTACAAACCAGTTAGCTTCTCAAGAAGGACTCTGCACCATGGAGTAAGTATGTAAGGTAGTCTAGCTATGCTACCTCTCTGGTAGAGAGCATAAAGCGAGATAACCAACCCTTCGCGGAACGGAGGGGTGGTGGATGTGGCCATTATATAATGCCACAGGGGTCAACAAATAACGAGTACTGATTAACAGATTTAGTGAAAACACTGTGACCATTTAGTGGAAACACTGAAACCATTTTTAGTTTTGACGCAACGGTTTTGCTTTATTTGGTTCTGGCACTGAAAAGTCTGGAATATCTAAGTGCTTAATCCTATTGCATAGAAACACCACTCGAATAATGGTTGTTTAATTTTAAATTGAGAATCGGACTTTTATTGTAGCTGAGATCGACTGGTTGCATAAGACACTGAATTTATTATATTTTATGTTTTGTTGACCGTGCAACCCTGTGTAATCTTTTTTCAAATGAAGCCAACAGGTGCACAATGCTTCTTGTATATTTATTTCAACTACTCTACATGTTTCGGGCAACTATGTGCACATCATCAGAAGAACTTACTGTATCTATGCGACACTGGTATTTTTCACTCTGTACCGGTGGCTGTCTGGTCTGCTGGTTGGGATGAGACTCATGAATCTCATCCCAACCAGCAGACCAGACAGCCACCGGTACAGAGTGAAAAATACCAGTGTCGCATAGATACAGTAAGTTCTCCTGATGATGTGCACATAGTTGCCCGAAACATGTAGAGTAGTTGAAATAAACATACTAAGAAGTATTGTGCACCTAGTGGGCTTCATTTGAAAAAGATTATTAAAATATAAATAAAAGATCAACAAGACTATGTGTTTATCTTACACGTTTATTCCCTCTTTAATCTTGCTGGTTTTCTCTTCTGTATTTTCGTCTCTGTTTATTTGCATTTAACATGATTTTTCAAATGTAGTCAGCATGCAGTGGCGGTAGAAATAGCACTGCGAAGTATAAATTACTACGATGCGGAATAAATCAGTCATAACTTACTGTAATGTAGCATCCTAACTCCTAATCGCACGGGCTTTGAAAGACCACTAAAATTATCAATCAGGCCCCTAAGCTGCGAATCTAGTCCGAGACCTCCTGCACACATAGCAACATATCTAATCGTCGGCAAGTTCCGTTCGCTATGTCTTATAGCAGCCGAGGCCAAGCTGCATGAAGGCATGAGCATATGCTGGAAAGGCGAAGTCGTAGACTATCCAAATTAATACATTCCGGATCCTTGTAAACGGAATTCCGTGTTTCTAAGAGACAATATAATACAACACAGTGGAATGTGAATGTGAATAGTATCGAAGTTTGTTGACAGTGCTTAGCTTTAATAACTGAAATCTGAAATATGTGGTAGAGTAATGGTGGTCCCCAGAATTTAAAATAAGCGAGATTTATTCTTATACACAAGGTAATATTTCATCAAATAAAGAGCCTATCGGTAAAACTTGACATTCTATCGGATGATAAACTAATAAAACAAATGCAGGAGAGTTAATATTAAGAAAATTGAGTAAGCCTTCAATAGAAAACAGATTTGTGTGTGTGTATATATATACATACATATAATTCACAGTCCAACACAACTTTTCATTAAGTAATTACAATTAATTAATTAAATCATTTATAAAAGGAACATGTTTCGGCTCATCTTATAGAGAAAATTTCAGGCTGAGCCCTAAAAAGTGTTATATACAATTAGCAATGCTTTATAGAGTACGAGATCTCGTTTACGTGTTATTAATATATATATATATTAATTAAAAATAAATGTAAAGTCAATTATAAAATAGCATAGGCAATAAGGTTTAAATTTATTTTTAATTCACAAAATATATTAATAACATGTAAACGAGATCTCATATTCTATAAAGCATTCTTAATTGTATATAACACTTTTTTAGTGCTCAGCCTGAAGTTGTCTCTATAAGAGGAGCCGAAACATGCTGCTGTTATAAATGATTTAATTATCTCTTAATTACAACAGCTTAATAAAAAGTCGAGTTAGACTGTGAAATTATATATATATATTAATTTCTGAAGAATAAAAAACCAACTAGATGCCACTTATTTTATTGTACTTCTTATAGGCTCAACATATTTCGGGCATTACTATGCCCATCATCAGTAGCTCGCGACTGTGATGTTGATTACCACATTGGTCGTTTCGGTCTTGGGTTGCTGTGTGTTGGAGGTTAGGTGCTGTTGGTTTTTTATTCTTCAGTTGTCACAAAGATGCAGGGTCCAATAGACATCAGGTTCTATTGATTATTGAACACAACAGGGATGTCTCACCTGAAAATTGGGTAGGCCGAGATATCTAGAGACAATGCCGTAAAATAAAATAAAAGACTGACGTACGTGTCAGTGGTGTGATGTACAGACGCATTACTACATTAAGTACCAAAGGAAGGTATATTTGAAACTATACACAACAAAATGCACGATTTATGAAAAAAATGTGCGTGTATAAAATGCCGTTCTCGTACAGTCTCGATGGAAATACGAAGTTTTCACGCACTTAAATAGGCACCATCCCAAATATCGAAATTGTGTCATCTGAAGAATAGGTATATAACTTCATCTTGTTTTTACGAAACATAACAAGGCGGAGGAATTAAATATATGTGGGATAAAGGAGACAAGAATGGGGTGAAAAATGAAGACACAAAGAAAATGAAACCCCGCAGCATTTCAGTGTTCCGTAGCTTTGGCACATCAACTGACGAAGTTCAGTACAACAGGAAAGGGATGTGGTGGTGACAGAAACAGAGGGACAAGGGCGGTGGTCAGGTAAGACAGACAGTTGCATGCAAGTGAGACGTAAGGTCGCGATTCACACCGCCTTTCACGGGGAGTTAAATAAATTTCTCTTCTCAAATCCTCATAACAGTAACATAGATTATGAACTTACTTAAGTACAGCGGTGTTACAAATGGCAATGACGTTACAGCCTCAGGAGACGTTCAATGACTTCGTTGAGTAAACTAACGAAAACTGCACTGTCAAGACAGCCATAAACCTGAACACGATTCGAAATGGGTAGCTTTTGAATATGCTTCTAGATATTTATTTTGAAAAAAAAATTATTCTTGGTTTGTTTAATGACGCTACCAACAGCTCAGATTGTATGACGTCGAATGCTGGGATGCCACATTGGAAAGGGTGCGGAAAGACACGGTCGTTTGCATTGTTAAGGTACTATGGTATCACTTGTCTGGGAAAATGTAAGGAGCCACGAAACACTTCAGGCAGGAGAGTGTGGGTTTCGGATGGAGATGTGAACCCGGGATCTCCCGAACCTGAAGCATGAGTGCTACCAAAAGACGCCGACGTTCGGATCCGAAAATTTTTAAAAAGTGATCATATCAAAATATTTTAATCATTTCGTGGCCCTGATGGATGCGTCGACACAATACACACACATATGTCCGTGATATATATATATATATATATATATATGAGAAACCAGATCATGGCCCGGTAAAGGCGATGGGCAAAACAGTTTATTTCTGCAGCCCATTCGTCCCGATTTGATATTATCTCTTCTTTCTCCTGAATTGTATTCTCTTCCATTTTCTGTCGAATCGTCATTCCTACAACCACTTTCTTCCTCGTTCTTCTCAAGTCTAAAAACAATTCCCCATTCCTTTCTTCCGCTCCATCCTTTCTTCGGTATTCCTTTCCCACTCATCTCATTTGTCGGTTCCAGTACTATTCCTCGGCCATACCTCAGCAGTGGAGCGGTGTATCGCAGAAAGCGACAGGAATTGCCTATAAAAAAGTGTTTATGTCTGCGTATGTGCTTGCGCTTGTGTGCGCGAGGGACAGGGGACAGACAGTAGGATATTAACTCCAGTTGACACTTGTATTAGTTAAACCCTAACAGCCACTGCAAAAAGCCAAGTTGTTTGCTCATAACACATACCTCTCCTCCAGAAACATGGTTTCTGTTTGTGTACAGCAAAATAATTACAGTAAGTTCATTTTCTGCACTCCTATTTGTGTACAGCCCTTGATTATTTCTGACGTCCCTGATCAGGGCCTTAGTTGTCTAACACTTTGTTACTTGTGTCAATAAATATCCAACAAGATGCAACTATACACACTTCATTTTATCTGTAAACTGCTACACATGTTTCGGGTAGTTTCTCCACCCATCATCAGGAACACAAATAACTGTATCAGAAGCATCTGGTACCAGTCAACCGCCGTTGCTACCTGTCGCTATCGTGGGGGAGTTGTGTATAGTTGCATCTTGTTGGATATGTTTTGACACAGAATTACGATAAACGATCCCATGAACATAATAAAAACTTTGTTACTTGTGTATTCGATGATAGAGAAACAGAATGCCTTGTAACAACAGATAAAATCACGAAAAAATGTACCGAGAACAAATGAACACCTTAAGTACTGAAGTTCCTTTCTTAGGATAGAGATACGATTTGAGTTAAGAGAGCCAACTCTGTGCCGCACGCTTTGATGTTACCGAGTTCTAAAGGGATGGTGAAGAAAACTGAATGACTTCACACGATCTCTATTGAAAGTTCAATCAAATTCATGTCTGACTGCTTTGTGAAATTTCGCAGGGAGTTGTCCAGACTCAGGCGTAGAGGTCACAAACTTCATTTTAAACTCCAGCAATCTGTGCCCTTAACTCCCCCCCTCACTCCCGACGCCACCCGCCTCCAGATCCGGAGTAAAAAGCGAAGAGCAGAAATCTTTCAGAAGCTTCTGGTTTTGTACAGACAGTGAAACAAGATCTCTCGCTTTGCAAAAGAGAAATACACACAGACACAAATAAATATGCCAACGAGCAAATTCAGAGGTCCGCTTATTTACTTTGAAGTTAAACAACTGCTTGACTGTGCCCTGTAACGAATTCTGTGTTTCGTGTGAACGGTTGGGAGACAGGAAACAGGAATATCTCCCAACTCTTCAACCACAGAAGTACCCGGTACAAGAGCGGAAATGTCTACGTAAATAATGAATTATTACTGCTACGAATTTCCGTTATCGAGAAGAATGAGATGGCCGGGGCGTGTAGCAAGTATGGGGGAGAGAAGAAGTGTATACAACGTTTTGGTGGGAAAACCTGAGGGAAAGAGACCACTTGGAAGACCCTGATGGTGATGGGAGGATAATATTAAGAGGGAGGGCATGGACTGGATCGATCTCGCTCAGGACAGGGACAGGCGGCCGACACTTGTGAATGCGGCGATGAACCGTCGCGTTCCATAAAATATAGGGAATTTCTCGACTAGCTGACAACCGGTTAGCTCTGAAAAAGGACTCTGCTTCATGGAGTAAGTAAGTTCGAATTGCGGTTGATAACTACAGGGTTCCTTCCGTTGCCATAACAACTACAATTACATATAACGTACAAAACGTTTCGATCTCAGTAGGTCGTCCTCAGGTAACATATTACTGTAACGCAAGACAATATACATAATGCTGAAAGTTTGTGTATGCTATTTGATTTGTATTATTGTTGCTTTCTCATTGCCGGTACCAAATGCTCTCCTCACAACTCCCTGTCGTCAAACACCTATAGAATCTCTGGTATTCCATTAGGATTTCACTCCCACATAAACTAGCAGACACAACTACATTTGAAACGCTACAAAGAATCAGGTGCTAAACCCTACTGCTAGTAACAGGAACATTATACATACTCGAAGTCAAGTAAATATGACGGCACGTAGTATGCCATATAGAAAAATCTCCACACACTTGCACTTGGCACGTCTGTATAGCGATATAATTTTGGACTTGTATTCGAAATCAACTGGTCACAATGAGGCTGTGATGTCGAATTTTCTAAAGACAGCGATCACATTATAACATATCACTTTCATTCCAAACTATATTAGGGTGGGGGTACTCTGTGGCGCAGTTGGTTGAGGCACTGAGATACAAGCCAGAAGGTTGCGGGTTCGATACCCATGGTGCCATTGGAATTTTTCCTTGACATAATCCTTCCAGCCGCACTATGGCCCTGGAGTTCACTCAGCCTCTAACAGAAATGAGTACCAAGAATATTTCCTGGGGCTAAAGGCGGCCGATGCGAGGGGCTCACTTTACCATATTCATGTGCCGATTGTCTAGAAATCTGGGAGCCTCAACATTCCGGAACCTCCAGGGCCTGTCCAGGCCTGTAAAAGGATTGCTTCTTCTTTATATTATGGTCGGAATCCTTATATGTGCTTCGAACAGCATTTCTCCAGTGAGGAGTTCAGATGTTTTTACTTCTGTAGAGGTCCGTTTCGGCAACCTGCGTAACAAACGTGTAAAAGAAGTTGCCGACAAATCACGGCAAATACAGACAGACCTGAAACTTCACTGTAAACTCTAACATATGTTTTTGCCTGATTCGTTACAGTACAACACACATTTGCCTGAAACATCCAACAGTGCCATCACAATCTTGCTCTTCAACCGTTGCTGTTCAACGTTGTACCCGATGTATGGAATAAAGCAGCAGTATTCTAACTGCCATGCGCATAGAACAGTCGGCCCAGTACTTCACTTTACGTGCACATTTTTATTCATTTCGGTAAATGAGCTTGACACGTTGCAAGTGACTTAATTCTGAAGTCCAGTAACACCACTCATTATCCTATTAATAATGACTGCTTTGTAGAATCATATAAATAGTGAAACACGATTGGCTACACATCAATTAGTTTTGTTTATCGGCTATATTACTGGTATGATTCTCGAAAATAGGCCCTACAGCAATAATATAAACAGCCAACTAGATGCAAGAATAATAACTTTATTAATAATTTCATTCAGCTCAACATGTTTCATGCTGCAGCATCGTCGGTGCATTATACCACAAGCTGTAAATATAGTCTAGTGCTCCTGAGGATGGGCGAAATTATCGCCCGAAACATGTTCAGCTGAATGAAATTATTAATAAAGTTATTATTCTTGCATCTAGTTGGCTGTTTATATTATTGTATTAGGATCTGCAGTCTTCAATAACGCGTCAACAGTGAAATTTAAAGAAAATACCCACGTTCTTAAATGTCTGTCTGGTTCCTGCATAACAATATTTCCCTTACATGATGTTTTATGGAATGATCTAAGAAACTTACGAACATTTTAAAGACAAGAACAGTAACATTCGTAAATCCATGGCTCCAGATGAAAAAAAAGTTGTTTACAAATTTTAATAATAAAGTACCCCGTTATTTTCTTCTACAAAGTATGGAGAGGCAAGGGAATTATAAAATATTCAGCCAAGGCTTCTTAGCGAAGGCAGTGTCCACGATGAGCGCTATACGCGTAACAGATAAACGAAAGAAAGACTCATTTGACATGGAGATAAGTACCTGAATTTTAACCATTAAACGAAAGATAAATTTAAGCAACAAATTAATTACTTACAATGTTAGGCAGAAAACAGTCACAAGAAGGATTTACATAAACACTTTTTAATCTATTTATCTCAGTATGTAACCAACTTGATGCACAAAATTTGTTTCACAATAAGTTTTATTTCATGCCTGTACATGTTTCGAGCACGTGTGCTCGAAACATGTACAGGCATGAAATAAAACTTATTGTAAAACATATTTTGTGCATCAAGTTGGTTACATACTGAGATAAATATACTGAGATGCACGGTCAGCAAAACGTCAAAAAACTGTTTAATCTAGTCATATCTTAATCATTCAACCAACACTTCATTCAACACACTTTCTCTCTCTCCAATCGCATTCCTCGGCGCTACGCAGGTTGTGCTCTTATAGAGGCACTGTTAAAATAACAGAAAGGTCACTTTAGGATATTCCACATTTTATCGAAATTTTAAGACCTTGATCTTTAGAAGCTCATCATATCAGCCAGCTTTTTAGTGTCGTGTCTTTCTTTTTGTCGCTCTAACTTGTAAATTCTGCATTTTGTTTGCCAGTACCTCAAAGTAAACAAATGTAATCTTCTTTGCCGCCACATCTCCACAAACAGCAAGCACAGCTGTCCGATAACAAATCCCGGATTGGCGCGGGCCTCCGGGGGAAGCTTGTGTGTGTGTCCACATCTAGTGCTTCACGACTTAGAAAAGGAACACCTTTCATTGGGAACTCAGTTGTTTCCTATAGCAAGATAAGACATTTCACGCCCTAGTGAAATGTACTTTGAACTGCAAGTTATCATCGTTTGCTGCATGCAACAACACTGAATATAGCCTAGCAGTTCAAATGACGAGTCTAGCTCCCTAAACTTCAAGCTGTTAACATATGTAATCGCCTAACATACATACGTTCCGGTGATGTCAACATACGTTGCGGTTCTTGTACAATTTTCTGTAGTAGTATTTGCGACACATAATAACAATAATAATAAAATAATAATAATTATAATAGACCAAAACACATTCATGTGTTATCATCTTTAAAGGATAAAGTTTTACTTGTAACGACGTTCTTTCCTTTCTACGGGAGGATTACATTTGTATCAGCTACTAAAACATACGACTTGATATGGCAGAAAGGCAAAGCATGACAATTATTATCGCGAGTCATTTTGAGAAATAAAGCCAACACGTACCTATGCATATATGTAAATTTATCGTATTATACACAGCGTAGCCGACAGGAAGCTACGCTGTTTATAATACAATAAACTTACATGTCTGTATAAGCACTTCCTGGTTCTATTCCTCATAGTGAATCATCAGTACATGGTCACCAATCATGGAATATGATCGCGAGATTCGAGTTGCTCCTAACCGTGATGCCGTACAGTCTAGACTTTTGACACATTTCACCGTTTCAACAGGGCAATTATTGTGATTCATCGAAACGTCGGCAGCTACTGCTCGACACGGCGTAGAGTCCCAAGAAACTTTAATTTCGAAATTCGTTCTTGTTGATCCACTGAGGCCATGCACGGAGTTGACAGTGCTCGAGGCTTCCTCCTTTCTGGCCATTGTTCCGTAGCTCCACAGCCGCCTTTGGCGTACGTCAGAAAGCATAATGCGCTTGTCGCTACCAGTGATTGTACTGTACTGTACTGTACTGCTGAACAAAACGACAGCAGGGGAATAAATGTAAGTAATTGCACTAGGGGCAGTTGGAGGAAGCGTAGCAACTCGACCGAAATAAGGACAGGATTGTTCATTGGATCTCAATGGCCCAAAAAGCAACATAAATCATTAATTTTATTAAAATAAGGCAATACGTACTTCGAAATCACACAGTCACTCTACTTAAAATGGTTACAAACTAACTGCACTGAGCACAATACATATAGATAAACTGATATTCAAACAGTCAACGTGCAATCCAGAGACTCACAACGGCATTCTGTAGCGACCGCTGACCTCCTTAATCCACTAAAAATCTTACACCCGTATTTCACGTTTAAATTCCCTGTTCGTACCCTCCAAGCTCCATTTCGTAGTCCGGAGTCATTTCTACCTGAGATTCGAATCTAGACTTGAACAGCATTACCTTGATATTCCTACAAACCACTCAAAACTGTTGTCGTCTACCCACTTCATCATTCACAATACCATCCACGGTAAGATGTACGTGTTCGAGAAAGCATCGTTAAACGAACTGTGTATCAATACGCCTTTACATAAACGCTCAGTACATATCTGGTTACTATCCCTCCAGCGTCTCCACGTAGTTTACCCAAGTAACAAATTACCGAGCGTCCTGTTTGTGCAGGGTAGGACGTACGGAACAGATGAAGGCCATTTCTTGGACTCTAAAGATGGAGACACTTTGATTTTCTGAATCATGGGTAACCATTTAATAACCGACATGGCATCACATCCCAGAAGACTTCAGTCAACATCAACATCGCTTCGAGAATTTCGAATCACATAGCTGCTTCCTTATTCATTATCTATCGACACACATTATAGCTCAGCCTCTGCACCGTCGAACTGCAGGGTGATTGGTGTATAATGATGTGGCTGGCAGCGGTCGTGACCTAACTTGAGAAACTGTGGCGGCGTTCTCCTGCAGACGGCAAAAAAAACGACAAGAAACCCTAGCTACGTTGAGGCGTCTACCGGACAGATTAGTGTCGGGAAACTCCCGAATAAAAGCCTGAAGTCCAGATGCTTGAGCCAAAGGACTTACAGATTTTAACTGTACTGAACATCAACGTCGTATCAAGTCTGTTTGGTGCGTTACTAGAGAGGATGCACTTTCTTTGTTGGAGTTATGCGACCAGTTGAAAAGGCCCCACTGCCTTTTTCGTAGCGACTTACGATTATCCAGTATTTACTTCGCTACTTGTCACGTTCAGTAATGAATAACGTTTCATACGGGAGAAATTTGGTCCAAGAAAAATAGCAGCAAATGAATAACTATGACGTATTGAATAGACGATTATATACGTACATTGTGTGTGTGTGTGTGTGTGTGTGTGTATATATATATATATATATATATATATATATATATATATATATATATATACGAGGCTGACGCACAACTGGTCTGTTCATGTGGAGTGCGGGAGGCCCCGCACTCCACATGAACAGACCAGTTGTGCGTCAGCCTGCTACACGGATAGCACCCCAACCCAGCCACAACGAAACTCCAACACACATCGTAACAAGAACACACGACCAATGCGGTGATACAATAGAAAAGCCGCAGGCTCCTGATGATGGATGTATTAATGTCCGAAACATGTTGAGCATAGAGGAAGTGAAATGAAACTTATTAACAAGTGACATCAAGTTGGTCTCTTATTCTTCAACTATCACAATGATGCATGGTCCAATATGCATAAGATATAACATATGTTATTTGGAAACACACTGGTAAAACCTGCCGTAGAAGGTTATGTGGCACGTCTTGTCTTGATGGAATGTGAAGGCCTACTGTAAGCCTGCTGTTGTTATTGGGTTGGGGATGGAGGTCGGAAGTATGCTGTTATGTCATGCGGCCTTCACCTTTCAGGGATGGCTTCGACGATTCTATTCGGCAGTAATAAATGTTGGTCAGGATGAACACTGAAGTCGGGTTCCTGTATTTCTGTGCGTAGATTAATTCCTCCCTAGTTGAAAGCATAATATTTTTGCTGGCTCTGATCGCCGTGTGCCTCGCAGTGGCCAAATCCATGTCAACAACGTAAATGTCCGGATTTAATATCTGAAAACTGTAATATTTCGTCTCTGTATGAACTTCAAACCTGAGTGGTTAGAAATCCGTTTCACTTTCAGGAGGCCACGAATTCCAGCCTTGGAAAGGTTACCGTTTATTCGGGCGCTTGTCTCCTATTATTTGACGTTCCCTAACCTATGCGGTTCGAAAACAGTAATATACAGTCAAGTATCTGAAACTGAGCATCCATAAAATGGGATTTTCAAATACTACGGTCTACGTACAGGGTTATTCGAAATGATAGTCGGGGTTTTAACAACCTCGTTCTCCAGATTCAACCCCGTGTGATTTCTTTCTATGGGGTTACGTCAAGCATCAGGTTTATGTTCCTCCTCTTCCCGCAAGTATCCCGGAACTGAAGGTACGAATCAGAACGCCAATGAAACCATCACCGCTAACATGCTACATACAGTTTGGAACGAACTCGATTATCGTGTTGATGTTTGTGGAATCACTATGAGTGCACATATAGAGAACATGTACGGTATGTAACAAAAGCTTAGAGTGTTGTTCTATTAAATAAAAAAGACATGTATTCCTATCTAAAGTGTACTGTGTATAACAAGTTGTTAAAACCCCGACAATCATTTTGAATAACCCTGTATTTAAAGACCCAACGATTAGTGCAGACTGAAGAGAGTAGGTAAAGTACATAGAGCAACTTAAAGAAAACAACACTGAGAGGGATGTAAAGAAATCATACCGATATTTCTCTGAATTGAAATAAAGTGGAATGCCAACTTGATTCAACAAGGTAATTTTATTAATATATTCTTTGCTCGACATGCTTCGGGTACATACGCCCATCATCAGAAGCATTAGATGTGCGGCACCATCCGCACCGTTCACACGACCCACGCAGCGGCTCTCAAGACCACCACCCATCCAAAAACTCGGTGCAGAAAACCATATGCTGCAACTCAACATGTAGAGCTCCTGATGATGGGCGTATGTACACGAAACATGTCGAGCTAAGAACATATCAATAAAATTACCTAGTTGCATCAAGTTGGCATTCCACATTATTTCATGAGGAAGATGCACGGTCAAACAACCCTCAAATTTGTGTGAATGGTTGAGAAAAAAAAAACACGAAAATTTCAACCAGAAAGGCCAGTGTACAGCCTAGATCTGAACTTGAAAGTCGAATGTGAAGCTAGACTAAGACGGTCATCGCACAAGGGTCGATTTTATGGTGACACAAAACATGGTTTACAGTCGTGTACGCCTTACCTGAAATAGTTTCAGCAACGCCAACCACTCGCATGGGTGAAATTCCGCGGAAACTTGCACTGAAAATTCACCATATCACACATTTAACGTTACACAGTATACGTCAGCACAATCTTTTTTATTCTTAAGCAAGGCTACATGTTTCGACTGAAAGTTAGTCATCTTCAGGCACTTACAACATTTTCGTTACCAGATGCTTTGCAACATTGGTTAGACAATGTTGGTTGAAATATATGTTGGCGCAGCATTTCTGGACTTTTGTTCTTAGGTTCTTATACAGGTAGATGCTTTTGGCTTGACTAGCCGAAAATATTCTGAATGAAGGCATCACGATGTGCTTGTAGTTCAATTAACGTTACACAGTATAAGTCAGCAAAGCTTTTTTTATTCTTAAGCAAGGCTACATGTTTCGACTAAAAGTTAGCCTTGCTTAAGAATAAAAAAGATTTTCCTGACGTTTACTGTGTAACGTTAATTGAATTACAAGCACATCGTGATGCCGTCATTCAGAAAATTGAATTACAAGCACATCGTGATGCCTTCATTCAGAATATCACACATGTTATAGAACACGGATAGCAATCCTGGTTCGAACCATCGCGTTCAGTGTAGTAGCAACGTCAAGATTCCAGTATCGTGGCAAACGAAGCGTGTACGTTGGAATGTAGATACTAACCTCTCTGGAAAGCATTTTGCTTCCATCCTCACGTGTACTGAAAGACGAGTAAAATCTCGCAACCCTACGAAGTGTCGTCACGTAGCATTTGTAAGATGTGCTGTAACTACAGATAAAATCAGAATGACCGGCGCGGTACAGGAGTTCAGCTTCAGTTGAACGTCTTTATGCATACATTACTCACGAAATGAACATTTTAGCTGCACGGTAAACAACACACCAAGTGCACCTTACTTACGGTCTTAAGTTGCACAGATGAATTCCTTATATTTAAATACTTGGTTAACATTTTCTGACAAGACGTGTAAGGTATATACAAAACAAAATCCCTGACAGACTCTGTTTCCCCAGAATTATGCTTTAATTACATCTTAATGTGTACTTTATGTACAGAATTCCAAAGACGACGTAAAAGGGATCCTGAAAGAGAAAGCAATTCCTTTACAGAAAATGCGTTGGCACCGAGCCATTTGTGGTAGGACGGGACATGACTGACTGCTTTATGAAGTGTCTACAGTGAAAATAGGAGAAGCGAAGCACACAGGATATTATCCTACCAATTTCGGCATTACATAATGCAGACTGTGTTTAGACTAAACGTACAGAATGAAAATCACATCGGCGTAGCTCATTTTTACCACCTAATGCGTTGCATGATATAGTAAGTTTCACCCTAGTATAGAACACGAAGGCCCAGAGGCAGGGAGTAGAGGTACAGCTCTACTCTTTCCTTAACCTCGGCGCTATGTGTGGTAGGTGGTCAACGCCAAGCTCCAACCGCTTTTCCCCCGGGGAAGACCCGGCATCCATTGTATAGGAGGCTGGTTGGAAACCAGGGTCCGTTTGGACGGGTGCGGAAAATCTCGCCCACACCGGGATTCGATCCCTGGACCGTCCAGCCCGTAGCGAGTCACCATACGGACTGAGTATCCCGGCCTACCGCACGATATAGTATGAGCCTAAATTTGAGTAGGCTATGTATTTCTAGGCCACAGATAAGTAATATTTTTTAAAATAAGTTATAGATATCAAGTATTCTGTACTGTAACACCTAGTGGCCTCAACAGCTAAGAGCAAGGACCTCTTGTGATGTAATCTTGAGTTCAAGAACACGTAGGGCACCATTAAGGATACGTAACAACGTAAGGAGACACACGAGTGTTACTGATCGCTCTTATCTAACAATTACAGTTTCTGTGTTTGAAAATAATACCCTCATCCATTTACAAGAACAAAATATATACAGCGCAAGTCTCTAACAGGTACTTTATTCAGTACTATTCAGGGTGGGCCAGGTAACTCAGTCGGCATAGCGACTGACTACGAGCTGGATGGTCCGGGATCGAATCCCGGCGGGGACGAGATCTTCCGTCCGTCCAGACCGGCCCTGGGGCCTACCCAACCTCCTGTAAAATGGGTACCGGATCATTCCCGGGGGTAAAGTGCGGCCGGAGCGTGCTGCTGAACACTAACCCCCTTCTAGTGCCGCAGTCATGGAAGAGTAGAGCTATACCTCTACCCACCCTCTGGGCCACACCAGGCCTGTAACGGGATCACTTTACCTTTACCTTTTAATACTATTCAGGAACATTTAAAGCGTAATTCAAAATTCGTACGAAGTGCGAATACATACAAGTAAATTGAAACCAGTATTTAAATATCCATTACATTTTATTAAGAAAGCAAGATACGGAATAGCATGGCAGACCGTTTTCTAGGATATGCAGAAAGGTGGACAGAAAAACGACACCACTTATGCTGGCGCACTGTTGCGAAACAGTAATGAAACTGGGTGCGATTTAATTAATAAATGACAATTAATGAAATTGTTAAGGTTGTATTAAAAAGGCTTAAACAAATTACGCACAACATAAAATCAACTAGACGCAGCCAGAATCAAAATGGCTTTACAAAACGGGTGTCGCGTGAATGCAGGCAGTATTTGGGGGTTTGGACGAAAACAGCAGGTGTTATTAAAACAACTAAACATGATTTGAGAAGTTCTTACGCTTCTTTACTCCCCTTTTTGATTGGAGATACAGCTAGAGGAACCAGAACTTTTTCAACTAACATTCTGAATGAATTAGAAGGCAGCAGGTTAATTAAGGCACTAAAGTTGGAATTAAGTCTACGTCACTATCTCATATCATTAGCGAATCCCTAGAACTCATTAGTTCATCTGTGAGATACAAGAGAAAACTCCCCCAAACTCTGAGGTACTCAGACACTTTGAAACTGCCGATTCATTTAAAGAGATAATATCAGAGTTCAGACGATAACATATCAACTTTTACAAAGTGCTAAGACGAAGAAACGGTGAACTTCCTTGCTCTGCATTCTGGTCTGACTTACTTCACCCACAAGATTGTAGAAGAAACCTGACACTGACTGACGTTCTCAAGGTGATTAGCTCTTTGAGGCGGAAACCAAATTTATGATAAAAATAAATCTCAAATTAGAGTACGGGTATTTTATGAGAGTACACGACACTAAAGATTTCCACATACACAGGCGTGTAGAAGACATCAATTCTGGTTATGGGCACGAGAAGAATAATCTATAATATGCAACTTACAAGATATGGTAAAAGGGAGAGCGTGACAATTAAACCACAACAGGTTTCTGGTAATCCGAAAGTACCTGTAATTAATTATCGCATGCTATTAAAGATCGGCAGCTGGAGCAAAATAAATACAAAATAAGGGTTTGAAAAACGTTTGCCTTCCAAGGCACTGTGGCAATCCGGGAGACAAACGTACGCCTGAAAGAATTTTTCGGATTTCACGCATCACAGCTGTGACAGAGAAGTTGCCGCACATCGAAGTCTGTTCTTGTACCTAGCAAGCAAGAAACGAAAGTGTCACTGATGAAGTAAAAAAGTGACCATCCGGTTTAACTTCCAGGATAACTAGTACAATTACGCACATAAATAAAAGGTTTTCCACATTTTCGTAGGTCATGGAAAAAGTATGAGAGAAAAGCAAAAGCTACACATCGCCATAACAACGAGAAGGAAAATGTGTATCAGTCAGGAGTAAAATAGAATATTATATAATTATGAAATGTAAACCAGCAAAATGCACACTTTAAGAATTATTGTTTTAATTCAATTCTTAGTGTCTTCTACATGTTTCGAACATCATGTGTTCATCATCAGGAAGACCAATTGCACATGCAGTTTTTTATTGTATGTTTTTCATGCATTTATATAAGCAGTCCAGCAGGTGGAAGGCTGTGCTTGATAATACATGAAGGGGGCTTGAACGCCTATAAAGATCATTACACACATACAATTATATTATAAAAAACGGTACATATTAACGGGATTTATGCATTACTTTACGTAAGGATTTAGCCAATTATTTGTGTATTGAGCCCGTTAGGAGAAAATAGGTAAGCCATGCAGAAACTGAAAACAAGTGCAATTACTTACCACACTTACTTATTCCATGGTGCATAGTCCTTCTTGAGAAGCTAACTGGTTTGCAGCTAGTCAAGAAATTCCCCGCATTTCACGGAACCCGAAGGTTCATTACCGCACTCACAAGCGTCCGCCAATTGTCACTATCCTGGGCCAGCCCAATCCAGTCCATATACCTACATACCACTTCCTGGAGATCCATCCTAATATTATCGACCCATCTACGTCTAGGTCTCCGCAGTGGTCTCCTTCACTCCGGTTTCCCCAGCAAGACCCTATGCACACCCCTCACCTCACCCATACACAAGTGCAATTAACCCTTCGAATATTGACTTCCTCTTAACTAAGTGTAAATACTAACTTCATACCTCGCACAGAATACAATACGCGTCCAACAGACCAAACGGTTAGTGATATATTTAGCGATATAACTAGTGTTTGTTGTTCTGATAACCATAAGAACACCATATACACCGTGTCAGCAACATTGCGACTTGCTTAATGTTACAGTCATGGCCACATACATCTAGGACTGTGCTCTAAACCGATAATTATGATAGAATATATGCGTTCCCGTTATACTGTTAGCGGTATTTTATTAGTTCGTATTGACTGTACAAATCCATAGGAAAAATCAATGGTACATTATACTGTCTAATGTATTTGAAATTTGTCTCTTTTTATTATAATACTACTGCCCACGCGAGGAGAACTACCCAAAACTAATCTCACACTCGCCCTAACAAAACAAAACAATAAACATGTGAGAATTAGAAACTTCTGCACATTATTCCTTGTGTTCTGCTGGTGGAAGGTTCTGTAATCATTCGATTGAATTCCTTGTATGAGTGAGGAATATAATTTGTCGGTTTAATGTAATTAATTCTCAGAATATGAAAAGGAATATCGTTATTCTTAAGAATGAAGTTGTGATCCAATTGACGAAATGATACATCATGTACTGTAAGCGTCTGGTTTTATTGTTTGTCCCTTTGTGGGCTTGTTCTGTTCGCGAGTTTCAGAGAGTTCCGGTTTGTCAAGTTTTTTTTCGGCTTTTGGCTGGGACTGCTTTTCAGAAATTATTGTTCAGGAAGTTGTATATTGTATTCATCTAACTCACAAGAGGGAGCAGTGGATCTTCTGAATAAGGTCAAAGGACCTTCTTGTTCACTGAAAGTCGTAAGAAACTACTTGACCAGCCTCTTACCTACAGCTAATTCCTGAAGGACGACTGGAGTCAGTGCAGCTGGTAGTAAAAATATCTGTAGAAAGATGTTTAGAAAATCTTGCGGTTACAAATCGAAAAAAGGAAAAAGAATTTTGTTATCCTCTCTTACTCCCATGCTACTTATATGAAGAATATAACACAGTGTTCAAGTGACTTTATATAAGCTACTTATTAGGCGGTAGTGGGCCGGGTAGCTCAATCGGTATAGCGACTGACTACGGGCTGGACGGTCCGGGATCGAATCCCGGTGGGGACGAGATTTTTCCGCCCGCCCAGACAGGCCCAGCCTCCTGTAAAATGGGTACCGGGTCCTTCCCGGGGGTAAAGTGCGGCCGGGGCGTGCTGCTGAACACTCACCCCCTTCTAGTGCCGCGGTCAAGGAAGAATAGAGCTATACTTCTACCCATCCTCTGGGCCACACCGGACCTGTAACGGGATCACTGCCTTTTACTTATTAGGCGGTATGAAATTTATACAAATTACACCATCGTAAATCTTCGTCGTACCATTATTTTGTACACTGCGTTAAAAATCCTTAAATTAAAACTAAAATCTGAACATCCGATAAATTCGAAGTGACGAGATATTACTTAACGTCTTACAAATGTACGTCCTGGCTTATTGAACACTGCCTCATTTCCTACATATTTGCTTTTAATTTGTGTCGTACTGCAGCACATTTCCCAGTACCTACAGTTTATCTAAGCAAAGTTTAGAACGCGACTTTTAATTACATGTTTCATGTCATAAATCTTCCCAACAGAATACAATTGCGTCAATTTAACTGTATTCAGCACACAAATATCCGCAAGACAATTGATATTTGTGTGACCGTGCATCACTGATACAATAACATAAACAGCCAACTAGATGCAACAATAATATTTTTATTAATAATTTCAATCAGTTCAACATGTTTCGGGCGATAATTTCGCCCATCCTCAGGATCACTAGACTGAGTTTGCAGCTTGTGGTATAAAGCAAGCAGGCAGCATCGTCGGTGCTTTATACCACAAGCTGTAAACACAGTCTAGCGCTCCTGAGAATGGGCGAAATTATCGCCCGAAATATGTTGAGCCGATTGAAATTATTAATAAAATTATTATTGTTGCAACTAGTTGGCTGTTTATATTATTGTATGCGCAAGACAATTTGTTTCCAGTTGTGAGTTTTTGTGCCTTCATACTGTAGACAGTTCACACATTTACCGACATCTCTGATAATATGAAAAGGCCTGCGAGACAGACAGACATAAATTTATTTTCCCAAATATTATCATTTACATTCGTGGTGTTAGAAATGGCTGATTTTTTTCATCATTAGCCAGAAGAATAAAACCTTAATCATTAATTCCTGGAAATTAACAAGTTTACTATTGAAGAGTCGAAAGGACGGAGAGTTAACAGAAACATGCTCAATAAGGCAAAAGTATTTGTACATTCCGCCCAGTACATTTTTATGAATCCGAGAAAGAACAACCGAGGGAATCACGATGGATCACAATTCTGTTTTCTTAATTTCTCTCAAGTCGATGAAAATTTAACTACATACTATCTGCGTTAATCCTTTTAGTTTTCAGTTCTAACTATCTTATTTTCTTGTTCGTCTGTTAGGTTACTTGCATACCACCACTGTACTTATTCCCTTCTACATCTTTCCTCTTAATCTGTTCCATCAATGCTGAAGCCCTCTGTTTTTAAATTTCAACTGCTCTTCGTAAAAGAATTTTGCTCTCGAGACAACTAGTTTTTTTTTTCCGAAAGACTAATAACTACGCTATATTGCTTGAACTGTTGAACAAGAAGAGAGTGAAGACAAAGGAATTTCTTTTGTTTGTCAGAAAGCTACAACCATAAGCGAGTCTAATTAAGAAAAAAATATTTGCTAACAAATTAGAGAAGAGTTAGAAGTTGGATTTTCTGCTGTTCTTAAAAGCAGAAGCATCTGAAGAGCTGGAATTGAAATTCTTCCACGTTATTGAGATGTACTAACCGGTCTGGTGTTCGCCGAGCGGCAACTGTAAGCCAAGTGGCCGAGCCAGAGGTTGAAGAGCCACCCCCCCCCCCCACACACACACACATACAGAGCCAAGTTTCTGTAACGGTTTCGATTAAACCAATTATGTGACTCGTGGTGTTGGCGACCTGCAATTGTGTTTCCTTCGCTAAAGTACACTTCTTTGCCTTCAAGTACCGATGAACGGTTTGCCCTATACCTGTACGTATATCGCAGCGAACATGCTGGTCACGAATATATTACATATCTTCAACCGGCGTGTACACACTCGTAATAAGTTCGCAACATAAATATGAATTTCACCATCAAATGAAAAGATTAAATCAACAGTTAAAAACAAAGCACACTCGTTCGAACTAACGTTGAGAGAAATAAATTCAGAAATATCGGCAAATGGGCAGATTATCGCTGTAAGCTACAAAACTATAAAATATAGGTGCAAGGTACTTATATATATATTTGTTTAATTAACAATATTAAGCTAACAAAATGTTCTGCAGGTAAGGTTATACTTGTGTCAAACAGCACGCACACACACGTACTGTACAAATACACACATACACACACACATATATTCATATATACGGTCGGGAGAACAAGAACGAGATTTATAAGGAAGTCGAACAACATTTTGTTAAGCAGGAAATAATTGCAATAACGGTGGAAATAAACCTCTGCAGATATGAAACCACAATAATCATGGCGAAGCTGAAATCTGTCATCATATTTTATTATTAAGACATTCATCGTTGGATTTAGACTAATTCTCAACAACTGTTACACAGGGCTGATAGGCATACAAATTTAATATATATTTGGCATTCCAGTACCCTGTATTCATAAGGCAAAAAAATAGAACAGCTGTATTGATTTCTTACTAATTTATGTTATTTTACGACGCCAACAGTAACTCATATCTTAAAGTTTCATCCTGAAGATATATGCAGCAACTTTCGATAAACGTTAGTGCCAACCCACAATACAGCACGGTGATACAAACCAGAATACCACATAACGTGGGAAATTCAAACCTCTC
>Ga0131853_10006569_pt1 | contig 20993 bp, 20 predicted proteins | sample TergutLab28metaG_FD_92764 | JGI IMG/M metagenome (GOLD analysis project Ga0131853, IMG submission 92764) | Labiotermes labralis P1 segment gut microbial communities from Petit-Saut dam, French Guiana - Lab288 P1 (version 2) (version 2) | ecosystem: Host-associated > Arthropoda: Insects >...
GGAAGGTGTAACTATTGGCATCCAATAGAAATTAGGAGCAGCCGGGTCTGAGCGGGTTATTGCTGTAATCTCCCGGGTCTCCGGGTTTCTAACAATATTCCAATGTCCCGGCGGTGTAATATATCCAGACGGGGCTGCATGTTCTCTTATACGGTATTCTCCGTCACGAGAGAGGACAAAATCTATTTCACCCTCTGGGTTGGAGCTAGTTTGTGGAGATTGGCTAGTCTGGTGTATCCAGTTAGCAGGATTGTCCTCGCATTGGCGATATAAGCGGAATTCCGCACCTGGTAGGGGCTCGTCATCTGAGTCAAGCTTGATGAAGGTGAATGGGAATTCCATTTGGAGGGGACGGAGGACTACTACCAGGTTGTCGCCGTCGAGGAAGCGTGAGTGTTCCTCATAGCCAAAAGGTGGGACGATATCAATATCCATGTAGCTGTAGCCTGGGAGATCAAAGAAAGTGAACTCGCATGGAGGCTCCAGAACAATAATAATATTGCTTGTACTTGGGTTTGGAGGGTCTACATATGTGTAGGATACGCCGGGGTCGGTTGGTAGGTATTGAGTAACTACCATGGTAGGATCATTGCCACAGATATCTTTCACATTTAGGGTGACATCCATTTCTTCGCCTGGGGGATTGTGGTTGTCAAGAATTACGCGTACCACAGGTCGCACAACCGTAAGGTTTATGTTGAAGCGACCTCTGTGCAAACCAGGTTGGCGCCCAACATTCATGGGGCTTTGAGGATGATCCTCCAGTAGGAAACCATCCTGAGATACTTGTACCTCTGTCGTGTAAAGCCCTATTGGCAATAACGCCACAGTATCTAGCACAACTTCAATACCATCATATGTAGTACCGCCATGTATAAAACCGGTATCATAGGTATTTATACCGGTTGATACAAAACTAAAATCTACATTACCTGTTTGCAATGTTGGGAGAATCTCCATTTGCAACGGAGGAATTGTCAAATAGTTATTTGTAAAATATGTTGCACTTCCTATAGGTGGTGTGTCATTTCTCAGATTTTTCACTGAAGCATACTTTGGGCTGAGTGGAATATTACCCACAATAGCCCACCCATCCAAATCCTCAAGTTGTGTTTGAATAGTAGCAAAATAGAATCTTACCTCACCGCCAACACCATCCATAATAAATCCAGGGTATGGCTCCAGACCTGCAAGTGATGCCTGGAAGGAATAATATGTTATGGGAAGATTTTCTCTGTCCATAGTTATCGCAATGCTACGCTGGCTCACAGGATGTGGATACGGATACAAAAAAAACCCAAAATCAAATCCGACAAACATATTGGAGTTGTATAAAATATGCCCTGGAAAAAAATCGACTGTAATTGGTGGATGACTATCTGTTAATACATCAAATGGATAACTAACGCCACCCGGTTGAAAAAACATATTAATTAGAATACGCCGATGCATTATACCAATGCCAGGGCTGCTTAAAGGTTGGATTCCTATGTAGTTTCCATAATAGTCTACTCCATATTCCCGATGCTCATCATCCACCCAATAATCATTTTCATAACTGTCATAATCATTTGTTTCATAATAATGCTCATATCTTGGCTCTTCGTAATCATCTCCACTATGTAACTCATAACCAACATATTGAGTATACTCTTCTGATATGTACAAATCGGGCTCATCATCGTCATATTCATCGGCGAACACTAGAAAAGTAGCGACAATAAGTGTTACAGCTAGAAACAAAATAATGACGCGCCTAACCCGTGACAAGGAAAAAAATCCTTTTGACATTTTGTCGTTAGATAGCATAGCAATGCAACTCCCTCGTAAAAACTAATATATACAACTGCAACTTTGCCTATTGTACACGATAAAAAAATAATTACAATACTTAATGTGGAATTTCTGCCAATTAATGCTTACATTTATATTACGCGTCAATTGCAAAACAGACCTACCTATTTTTTACAGGCATTTTATGCAGATATATCATAGGATGTAACATGTCTGTGAAGAACACCACAAAATGCAGTTATTAATTGCTTAATAGCATACAAAATTTATCTATTTACGTTTTCGTGTCAGCAATTGACTAAAATTGTCGATAATTAATCACAATTAGCAGAATAACACTTGTGCATTTGCAAATATTTGTGTATACTCACGGCAACAATAATAGGTAATATTGACCATAATTTAAAAAAGGAGAGTGAAATATCTTATGATGTTCACACACAAAGAAAAGCCCCGCGCGTTTAGTGCCCGGGCAAGAAGGGTTGTAGCTGTATTTACAGCAGTTATGTTGGTAATGGGAACTGTTTCATCTGTTTTTGCATTGGATCCGGGTCCAGACGAGTTGGTTGTAACTGTTCGTGTACCGGATTCTCCAGATTCAAGCTATGTTATAATATTCCCAACGGTTGGAGTTCATGATCCAGCAATAGTTGATTTTGTTGCAGGTCATACTTTGTTAAATTGGACATTAAATTTCGGTACTGGCGCAGGGGGAATGACAATATATCCTGTAGCAGCGCATGTCACAGGTCTAATAACAACCACTGCAAATAGACCAAGTATCACAAACTACAGAGTTACAACTGTTAACCGTCCATCCATATACGACAGAGCAAGGCTAGATGCAAACTTTGTGCGTATTCAAGTTAGTCCAATAGACCTTGATTTAAATGATAGTAGTCGTAGAGCACTTGTTGGCTATTCTCCAGCAACCCATCATGATAATATTTCAATCACCAACTTGCGTCCTCTTGTGCCACCTCCCATCAATATCAACCCCGTTGTTCCAGCTTTGACTCTAGTTTTACAATCAATGGACTTTCACTTCATTGATAGTGGCGGGGTTAGCCATGGTCAAACTATAACCACTGATTATATACCAGGAAGTGGAGTACTAAATAACATTACTGTTGCTCCTTTCCAGTGGCTGGGTATAGGTCCACATGATACGACAGTAAAAATTTATCAAGCTGGATTTGATTTGCATACTCACCCAGCCGAGATCTCTACGCCCACTCATAGGGGTTATTTTGAAGTTGATTTCTTGGTCGAACGCCCAGTTACCGATGTAGACATCACAAACCCAAGCAACCCAAACAACAATGTTACTTTAACCGTCCCCGATCCTAACGCTGGTGACCCAGCCAATGAATTGGATATAAGCTCAGGTTTTACATCCTCAGCGACTGTTGTTGGTGGTAATGTTAGAGTTGTTATTACACCTCCCGATGACTATACATTTTTCGATATTCTCACCTACCTACACACAAATATCAATATCAGTTACCCTGCTGGATATACCTATGTAGATCGCGCCCTTGATGGTAATGGCAACTTGGTGGTATATCTTCAGCCTCCTACAACTACGCCACCAACCACACCACCGGGGCAAAACCCACCTCAAGGTCATGTTCCGACACCTACCCCCACACCAAGCCCGTCTCCATCACCTACACCTTCCCCCACTCCATCTCCAACCCCAGAGCCTACACCCACCCCTACTCCGGAACCAACTCCAGAGCCTACCCCCGAACCCACGCCATCCCCAACACCAGAACCAGAACTGGAGTTCAGAACTAATATCATGATCGGGTTCCCAGATGGTCTCATGCGTCCTCATGGTTCAGTAACCAGAGCGCAAGCTGCTACTATGCTTTTTAGGTTAATGTCTGACGAAGCCCGTACTCACTACTGGTCAACCACTAACGATTTCCCGGATGTACGCTCAGGTCATTGGTTTAATAATGCCGTATCTACTGCTGTCAACGCTGGATTTATAACCGGGATGCCTGATGGAACCTTCCAGCCTAACCGATATATAACCAGTGCTGAGCTTGTAACTTTGGTTGCACGTTTTATGCAGCTTGACCGTAATGCCAATGCATCACTCTTTAATGACATTGGTGGGCACTGGGCTGAGGCTTATATTAACGCCGTTGCGGCAATGGGATTGATAGATGCCGGAGGTAACTTTAATCCCAACCAGCCTATAAGCCGGGCACGTACTGCCATGCTGTTTAACCGCAAACTTAATCGTGACCCCGTTAATGTATACGAGTTCTACGAATCTGTGCGCAGATGGTATGATGTTACAGACCCAGAGGCTTGGTATTATCTCCACGTTATGATAGCCACCAATTCCTTCTATATACAACGCACCGATGATGGTCGCGAAATATGGATTATGCTAGCCGATGACTTGCCTTGGGAACGTCTTGAGCAACGTGACTCTCAGCCATGGCATCATCGTTCCAGATAGGAAAACGTGCTGCATGGATTAATAAAATAAGCAACAAAAAAAGCGAGTACCACTTATTAAAATGAGTGGTACTCGCTTTTTTTGCAAATCATAAAATATAAACTTTATCAATATCTTGTCAAGAGAAACACTTAAATTGTTTATTAATAAAATCAAAACTTAAAGAAAAATCCTCTACATCAGGATAATCATCTTTCAGAAATAGAGCCATCGATTCATACATATTTCGTTGAGTTTCATATAATGTATCGCCAATAAAAGTCGCAGCACCATTAGGCATTTCACAAATTGCCCAATAACCGTTACCCTCATCAGCTTTATGAATGACAGCTGTATACGCATTAAACATAATATCACCTCTGATTTGACTTCTATCAAGGGATTTTGAATAATAACTTCTTGATTGATGCAATACTCATGCTATAATCACTTGTATGGATTATCCAAATAACTGAGAGGAGTGTGTTGTCATGTCTGAAATGGTTATAAACGTAAATACGCTACAAGAAACGCTATTCAAGATGATACCAACGAAAAAGGTAAAGCTGCGCCAAAATGACGGTATAATCAGTTTAATCCCTTTTCAAGAAGTCACAAAAAATGAGTGTCCGTTGCTGGGTATTGCAGCCGATAGCAGCCTCACTGTAGAAAAATTCTTAGCCATGACGCGAGAAGACAAAGTTTTGGAGGGGCTGGAAGGATGAGCAAGCTTTTTGTCTTGGATGCCTGTGCGTTGATAGCTCTTGTAAAATATTGTCGCTGACATATACAAAAATGCTGACAATGGCAGTGTTCAACTGTATATGAACCGAATAAATCTTCTTGAGGTTTATTACGGATTCTATCGTGATAACGGAAAAGAGTATGTATTAAATATTATGAAACAAATTGAAGCCTCCTCTGTTATGATTGTAGAATTTGACAGAGATGTTTTTCTTGAAGCGGGAAGATTGAAGGCAACTTATAAATTTTCATTAGCGGATTCTATTGTTGTGGCACAGACTATTATACTAAAGGGTTCAATTATTACATCAGACCATCACGAATTTGATGCCATTGATGGCAAGGAAAATCTAATTTTCAATTGGATAAGATGACTTATTAAAAAGCGGCAGAGTATTTACGATACTCCTGCCGCTTTTACGATGAATTGTTTAGATAATATTTACTTATCAAAGCAGTTACATAATCTACTTCCTTTAGGAGAGCTACCCTCATTTATACCTTTCCTAATCCAAATAATCCTTTAACTTCTTACTCCGGCTAGGATGCCTTAGCTTTCTCAGTGCCTTGGCTTCAATTTGCCTGATACGCTCACGGGTTACATTGAACTCTTTGCCTACCTCCTCAAGTGTACGTGCTCTGCCGTCGTCCAGCCCGAAGCGTAGGCGCAGCACTTTTTCTTCCCGGTCTGTCAGGGTATCTAGTACATCAATTAATTGCTCACGTAAAAGTGTAAATGCAGCAGCCTCAGCCGGGGCTGGGATATCATCATCGGGGATAAAATCGCCTAGATGGCTGTCTTCTTCTTCCCCTATTGGGGTTTCTAAGGATACAGGCTCCTGACCTATTTTTAAGATTTCGCGTACTTTGTCTACAGGCATCTGCATTTCTTTTGCAAGCTCATCTGGAGTGGGATCGCGTCCTAGCTCTTGCAATAGCTGCCTGGAGACTCGTATTAATTTATTGATTGTTTCTACCATGTGAACCGGAATACGTATGGTTCTTGCCTGGTCGGCAATGGCACGGGTAATGGCCTGCCGTATCCACCAGGTAGCGTATGTGCTAAATTTATATCCCTTGGTATAGTCAAATTTTTCTACTGCTTTAATAAGCCCAAGATTGCCTTCTTGGATTAAATCTAAAAAGAGCATTCCACGACCGACATACCGCTTTGCGATACTTACAACCAGTCTAAGATTAGCCTCCGCTAAGCGCTGACGAGCCTCCTCTTCGCCGGCTTCCATACGCTTGGCTAGGTCTATTTCTTCCTCTCCTGTCAACAGCGGCACCTTACCGATTTCCTTTAGGTACATACGTACATGGTCGTCGATGTTTATGGCACCTTCCACGGCAGAAAGGTCTATCTCTTTTTCCTTTTCGATTTCCGGCTCCATACCGGATGTTAGCTCTATACCTTGGGTTTCCAGCCATTCAAAAACCTTCTCGGCCTGGTCGGGGTCGAGGTCTATATCGCCAAGAAAGTCCATAACTTCTTTGTGATCCAAGGTGCTTTTCTTTTTCTTGCCAATGTCTACAAGCTCCTGCAAACGTAGCATTAACAAAGGATCGTCAAAGGATTTCAAAAGAACACCATTCCTCTCGTGTCGCTATTATTCTAACCATCGTTCATGGTTATATACAGCGCAGTTGCATTTCTTTTGCTTAAAAACAGCTTATTTGCGGCATTTAGGTCGTTTTTTTGCATTAAAGCGTCCATTTCGAGGGCGAACCACCCCTGCTTGACAGTCGAAGCCATGTCGTTGAGTGCTTTTTCTATTGCCATATTCGAATCGTAGATTAGCTCTGTTGAAAATATTTCGGCTGTTTTTTGTTGCTCTTCAATGCTCTCGAAGGTTGCTACTATGTCCGCCGGAGCCATCGGTTGTCTGCTCTCAGAATTTATAAAGGCAAGAACCAGTAGCTGAGAATATGTTTCATCGATCATTTCTTCCGGGTCTATATAACCGCTTTCAAGAAGTGCTTTTGCCGCAATTGGGTAGGTCAGAACCAGGTTAAGCAAGCCCTTACGGGCTTCTTTCAGACCTTTGTCTTCACTGGGTTGCCTGGCTCTTTGTCTGCGTGGCGGAAGCATAATGGCTTGTCCATCTTCTGATTTTACCAGGCTTGCTCGCTGTTTTTGCACTTCGGACAGTATCGCAGTGGTTGCAATACCAGAGACCTCAGCTATTTCCCCTGCATATGCATCGGTTTCTATATCGCTCTCAAGGCTGGTGAGCAGACTTGCGGCCTGCTGAGTAAACCGTATGCGCTCATTGGTCTCGGTTTCGGAGCTTAGGTTATAACGATTTTTTAGCTGGGTTACTTGGAAGGCGATATGGCTTTTTGCTTGAGTAAGTAAGCGTGCAAACTTGGCTTGTCCATGGATTTGTAAGTACTCATCGGGGTCTTTTACTTGGGACTCCTCAGTGAACTGCAAAACTTTTGTTCTCAGACCGCCCTTTTGCAGCTCTGTTATTGCCCGCTCGGCTGCACGGATTCCTGCTTCATCGCTGTCCAGTATTAGGGTTACGATTTCGCAGTTTGCTCGTTTTAGCAGACGTACATGCTCGGCTGTTAACGCGGTTCCCAGCACTCCTACTGTGTTTGGGAATCCTGCTTGGTGCAGAGCTAACACGTCCATATAGCCTTCTACTATTATCATTTCCCGTGTTCGAGCCTTGCGAGCTATATTTAAGCCGTATAACTGTCGACTTTTGTTGAACAGTGGTGTATCCGGAGAGTTGATATATTTAGCTTCGCCATCTTCGCCTTTTGGCAGAACCCGCCCTCCAAAACCAACAATACGACCAGATGAATCTATTATTGGAAACATCAGCCGCCGCCGGAACCGGTCATAGTACCGAGTTTGGTTTTTTTGGCTTTGTATGGCAAGCCCCGCTACCGCAAGCTCCGAGCTGGGTGCTTGCAAATGGTTCATTAGACCGTCCCAACCGTGGGGTGCAAGCCCTAAACCGAAACGTTTTTGTAGGGATGTATGTACTCCCCTACCCTCTAAGTAGCTTCGGGCAAGTTTGGCTTCGGGTATATCACCTTGCAACTGCTCATGGAAAAATATTGCGGCTTTCTTGTTAATCTCGGCTATGCGCTCCCTCTCTTGGGCTTTTATTTTTGCCGTGGGAGCAGAGGTTGCGTCGGGTAGATTATAATGAACTCGGTCAGCTAGCAATTTGAGTGCATCCAAGAAATCCATATTCTCCAGCCGCATTATAAAACTTATTACATTGCCTCCTGCATGACAGCCAAAACAGTAAAACATTTGCATATCGCCGCTTACGCTGAAGGATGGTGATTTTTCGTTATGAAAGGGGCAAAGCCCGAAGTGTCGCCCACCTCGGAGTCTCAGTTGTACATACGAACCTACAACATCGACAATATCATTGAGAGTACGTACATCTTGTATTACTTCTTGGGGGTACAGCATATAGTACCTCCTAGGCTCAGGGCTTCGAAATATGTCTCTTCCATGGGTATCCATTTGGAAAAGTAGTCGGCGGCAATTTCTGGTGAGTTTCGCTTTTTTATTCGCGTGCGCTGCTCAGCAAGGTCTATCTCCAAAAATACGCGTATATCTGCGTACTCTCCATGTATGGGGTGGTGGCTATATACACCTTCGACGATACGCCACGGATGTGATTCGATTTTTATCATACCGCTATAATCCATTATGCGGCAATCGAATTTCCGATATTCGAACGCTTTTCCGCTTCTTATATAAGGAAGAACTTCTTCAGCGAATCGTTCGTGATGTATATTCGGTCTTCCTGGTGTTCTAAGCTCTGATGGAAGGAAAAAATCGTCCATTCTTATAATAATAGGTTTATTACCGAAAAAACAATTCACAAAACGGTTTGCAAAAGTTGTTTTGCCGGAGGCTGCTCGCCCATCTATGGCGATTACGCCTCCTGAAAGCCCTGCCATTGACTCCAGTATCGGGAGCATGGTAACAGCCCAACCGGATAATATACGATATGCGGGTTTTTCTTTTTCCCGGTATATCTCGCTGTGGCGAACTGGCTTGCCGGTGTATTCTTTTATATAGTTTTCCCATTTAGCATTGGAAAAGGGGAACGCCCCCAATTGTGCTTGCCTTCCTGCCTGGTCAAGGTAGTTTTCGAATATATCTTTTCTTGTTTGTGAGTCTTCAAAAACCGAGGAAACAAAAAGGTTCCACAGCCAATCAGGGTTAAGCCCGAGACGCTTCCATGCACCTAGGTTTACCCGACATACATCGGGAGAGATATACTCAGCAAGTGGCTTGTCATCCGCTGAGGTCTTAGCATACTCCTCTCGAAAATATGCTAAAGCCTTGGTTGTATCTCCAAGCATATGCTCCACACCGAAAGCGGCTTGGTAACATAGTTTGACCACATCTTGCGGAGCCAGACATTTGGTAAAGTCCATTATGCACTGACACTTGCGGGATAACGATGTGGAATAACTTTTTCGCGCTCTAGTGCGATTACAACACTTGGAATAAATAGAAGCTGAATTACCAAACCCGGTAAAGCATAGACAAAATAAACTGTCGTCCATGCGCCTAGGCTGTAGGTTCCGCCATAGAAATATATTGCCTGGGCAATACCGGCGACAATCCGCCCAATAAGCATTGCTGTGATCAAACTGATATACAAATCTACCGATAAACGACGGGTATGTATCAGTTGAATCATTATTCCTGACACAAGACCATAGACAGCTAACTCCAGCATCATAGCAGGAACAATTCCCATGGGAGGCATACCGGTTATAAGGCTTGAAATCAGCGGACCGACTAATCCCACAACCAAGCCAAAAATAGGACCACATATAAGCCCAGCCAAAAGCACGGGTATATGCATTGGAAGCAGTCTAATCCCTGCCATTGGCACAGCATGAAAGGCAAGCGGAAGCACAACACACAGTGCGATTAACATTGCCGCGGTGATTGATTTCTTGAGATAGCTCACATGTTACCTCCGATTGATTGTATTAGGTCTTGCATACCGTAAATACCGGTAGATTTACCCTTTATATAAATTGCCGCGTTCAAAGCTCCTACGGCAAATACATCCCTTGATAATGCGGAATGCTTTAGTTCAATAACCTCGTCTTGACCTGCGAAAATTACACTATGTTCACCTACTATGGTACCGCCGCGTATGGCGTGCAGACCAATTTCTCGCTTGCCCCGTTTTTCTTTTACTCTACTACGGTCATTTACATATTTGAGGTTTTCGTCTAAGGCATGATTGGCGGCATCCGCTAATAAATAGGCTGTGCCGCTTGGGGCATCTAGCTTTTGGTTATGATGTTTTTCTATGATTTCTATATCAAAACCTGCGTCGTAGAGGAGCTTTGTCGCTCTTTGTAGCATGTCAGCTAGTAGGTTTATCCCCAGTGACATATTTGCAGACTGTAGGATAGCAACTTTTTTTGCGGCGATATTTACTTTGCCCTGGACACTATCAGGCAGCCCCGTGGTGCATAACACCAACGGGATCTGCCTGATAGCACAATATTCAAGCAATGCTTCTATATCAGCGGTTGCAGATGGTCGAAAAACACATACAGCAACATCAGCCGGGGTTTGGCATTGGCTAATGTCTGTATAAATTGGATAGGCAAGACCACCATCTGGGAGCATAACATCTACACCGGCAACAACTTCAACCGCTGGATTTGATTCTGCCAACCGGCATATGGCACTACCTAAACGTCCAAAACATCCGCAGACTATGATTCTTGTCATTTGAGAAGCCCGTAGTCTTTCATCGCTTGCTTCAGGTTCTCATGTAAGTCGTCATCAATGGTTGTAAGTGGAAGTCGGCATTCTCCTGCATCGTAACCCATGAGATTGAGGGCAGCCTTTACCGGCATTGGGTTGACATCTGCAAAGAGGAGGCGTACCAAAGGTAGAATGCCCAACTGCAACTCAAGAGCAGTTTTCATGTCAAAATGCAGATATGCCATTACCATATCATGTATTTGGCTCGGTAGAATATTCGCTATAGTAGAGATTACACCCTTTCCTCTAAGGCTTAGCATGGGTATGATGTGGTTGTCGTTGCCTGAGTAAAAGGTTATTGCGTCACCGCAAAGTTCTACCATTTCCGCTACCTGCACTATATCGGCACTGGCTTCTTTTATAGCTACGATATTGGGCACCTTGGAAAGCTCATACAGGGTTTTTGGTAGCATATTGAGTGCGGTGCGTGATGGTACATTGTAAAGCACTATAGGAATGTCAACTGCGGCGGCAATTGCTGTAAAGTGAGTGATAAGCCCCTTTTGGGAGGTTTTGTTATAATAGGGTGTAACGCACATCAGAGCGTCGGCTCCGGCTTTCTGTAGAACTTTACCCATTTCGATGCATTTTGCGGTGTCATTGCCTCCTGCCCCAGCTATTACCGGCACTTTCTTGTCAGCAAATGCAACCGCTTGGCGTACTACTTCTATATGTTCATCTTGTGTGAGAGTTGTGGCTTCGCCGGTGGTGCCACAGGCTATGATTGCATCTGTGCCGCTTGTAACCTGGAAGTTAATCAGTTTTTCATAGCTTTCGTAGTTTACGGCTCCTGTTTTGTCAAAGGGAGTGCATACCGCAACACCCGACCCGGTAAAAATAGACATTATATCACCCCGCAACATAAATTACCATGATAATATTGAAATTACGCGACTATGTCAAATGAAGAGGAGAAGTGCAATGACCATTATTCTACCGGAAGATGTACGTAAAATTATCAAATCTCTGGAGCAGCATGGTCACGATGCTTACATTGTTGGCGGCTGTGTCCGTGATAGTATCCTTGGAGTAAAGCCTAAGGATTGGGATATTACCACATCTGCACGACCTGATGATATTGTAAAGATTTTTCCAAAAACAATTGAGACCGGAATAAAGCATGGTACAGTAACGGTACTTATTAATCGCCGCGGATATGAGGTTACGACCTACCGCATAGATGGGGAATACCTAGATAATCGGCGACCCGAGCAGGTCACGTTCACATCGGATATTATTGAAGATTTAAGTCGACGGGATTTTACAGTTAATGCGATTGCGTATAATCCAAAATCGGGTTTTGTAGACCCTTTTGATGGGCAAGTCGACATAAATAGGAGGCTTATCCGCTGCGTGGGTATCCCAGAGCATCGTTTTGGAGAGGATGCACTCAGGATGCTAAGGGCTGTGCGTTTTGCCGGGCAATTAGGGTTTGAAGTTGATGAATCAGCACTCCAATCCATCAAGGCTTTAGCTCCCAATCTCGCCAATATAAGCGCAGAGCGCGTGCGAGAGGAGCTTGCCAAGCTCTTATGCAGCCCCAATGTGCAAGCTATAAAGCTATTGGAAACCACTGGCTTGATATGGTATATCATCCCATCATATAAAGGCGATACTAATAAAACCATCAGCTTATTATCGGTTTGCCCCGGAAATGAAAATCTACGCCTTGCTATTTTTTTTGAATATGCCGGACAGGATAGCTTTAATTTGCTTCGAGCACTGCGGTTTGATAATAAAACCACCAAGGAAGTCTCTCATTATATATGTATGATTCACACGATAATCCCCCATGATAGATACGAAATAAAAAAGCTGATGCGAAAAATGCCGCATGATATCTTCGAAAACCTGCTGCTGATACAAGCTTTATTTTATCCTGAAAATACAGACAAGCTCTCCGCCATACGCCACGAGGCGAAAGATATTATAGAAAAAAGGGAATGCTTTACTTTAGCAGATTTATCAGTCACAGGTAGTGACTTAATTGACGCAGGTATCCTCCCAGGCAAGGCAGTGGGAGATAAGCTTGAAGAACTGCTGGATGCGGTTATGCGTGATCATGAACTCAACAAATCGCTTCACACCTTTGTGTAAACTGCTGCAAAAACGGTATGCTAGCATACCGCTTTCTTTGTGCAAATTGCTGAAACGGGCGACCATGGACAAAATATAGTATAATGCACCAGTAACAGACAAAAACAAGGATCGTGACCCCAATGAAACTAAGGCATATCGAACGTGATTATCTGGATCGTTGCTATAATTTAGCTGTCCTAGGCGGCACTTTTGACCCGATTCATCTGGGGCATGTAGCCATTGCCGAGGCGGTGTATGAGCAATTTAAACCCCAGCGAATTTTATTTATGCCCTGCGGTCAGCCGGCTCATAAGAACAAAGACAGAGTATCCCATGCCAAGCACCGCCTGCATATGGCTGCACTTGCGGCATGTGAGCATCCCGCCTTTGATGTTTCGCAGCTTGAGATAGGCCGCCCTGGGCTTTCTTATACAATTGATACAGCCAGGGCCCTAAAAGCACTTTGCCCGTCGGGGGCGGTTATTTCGTTTATTATTGGGGCAGATTCATTTGCGGATATATTTAACTGGAAAGATGCTAATGAGCTTATTGAAACATGCCGGTTTATTATTGCCCCTCGTCCCGGTTTTGACAGTGAAAAAGCCAAAGTTAAAATCGAAGAGCTAAAAAAAACGCATAAAGGAAATTTCGAATGGCTGGAGGGGCCACTTTTAGATATTTCCAGTACTGATATCCGTGAACGGCTTAAAACTGGTCGCTCAGTCCAAGGCTTTGTGCCAAAATGGGTAGAGGATTACGCCTTATGGCATGGGCTTTATCGTAATCAGCCGGCTACGATTTCCGCCACCGAGCGGTTTGAAGAGGCAAAAGAAGCCTTGCATGTTCGCCTTTCTCCTAAGCGGTTTAAGCATACGTTGGGGGTAGTCGAGGAAGCAGAAAGACTTGCAGCTCACTATGAAGTCGATATGGAAAAGACCCGCTGGGCTGCACTGCTCCACGACTGTGCCAAGGAATACTCAAGCCATAAAAAGCACACCCTTTCCAAGCTATGGCGGATAGAGTTGGACGAAATAATGGTAGCCGATGTTGATATTGCTCATGGATTAATAGGCGCAGAGTCAGCTCGCCGGGATTTTCTTATAGATGACGAAGAAATCCTGCAAGCCATCAGATATCACACTACAGGGCATAAGGGCATGACAAAGCTGGATAAAATAATAATGCTTGCAGACTACACAGAGCCATATCGCCAGGGCTGGGGCCCGATAAAGGAAATGCGTGAGTTATCCCTAACTGATATAAATAAAGCCTTGACATTGGGCACCAATGCCACAATAAAAGAGACAAAAAGCGAAAAACGCCCCGTTCACCCATGGAGCTACGATGCACTTAAACAACTTAAAAAGAAATCCAAGTAAAGGAGAAATAAAATGAATAGCAAAGAATGGACAGCAGTAATGGAGCTCAAAGATGCATTAGACCAAAAATTCGGTCAGGATATTGTTGTAATGGATTTGCAAAATGTGACTACTATCGCTAATTACTTTGTAATAGCAACAGGAAGCAGCGCACCGCAGATGCAAGCCCTTGCAGACACAGCAGAGGAAATAATGAAAAAACACAACATCCCCTTGAACCATACCGAGGGTATCCATGCTGGTGAATGGGTGCTTTTGGACTTTGGCGATATAATCGTCCACCTATTTGACAAAGAAAATCGTGATTTTTATAAGCTCGAGAGGCTTTGGGGCGATGCCCAAATAGTATAATTTACCATTAACCAGGCAACACTCCCTACAAAGGGAGTGAATGCAATGACAAAAAAATTCAAACAAATGCTATTTTCTGAAAAAATCCCAACGGCTGTATGCTTTGTAGCTTGCACAGCTTCAGTGCTATTGGGTTTTGTGGTGGGTATTGTTCTCTTTGGATATCAGGAGAATTATCCGCAATATTCTGAGATTATTGACCCATTCAGAGCGGAAGTCGCAGAGCCGGTAATCGTAGACACATATGCAGAGATGCCGACTGCTACTCAGAAACCAGAGACTACCCAGCCCATATTGCCGACATTAGATGAAGAAACGCATTTATATGTAGTAACCGCGCAAGACGGTTATATTGTGATTTATCACGCAACAGCCTATGGTGGGGGCTTAAAAGAAATAACGTCTACCCCAGTCGGAACATTAGCAAATGAAGAGCTTGCGCGCCTCACTGAAGGGATAAAAATTTATACTGACGAAGCACTTGCGAGGCTTTTACAGGACTTCGGTAGCTAACCCCATTTTACTTCTTACAGACATTAATTTCGTTTTAGCGGCTGAACTAGCCGCTATTTTTCCGTTTTTCAATATTTCCAACAGCTCAGTACTATTTCTATATTGGTTGAAACGATCCTGGATTGGTAGTATAAACTCGCCTACCGCTTCGGCGAGGTCTTTTTTGAAATTACCGTAGTTTGCATTTACATATTCTCGTTCAACATCCGGTATTTCCATATTGCGCACAACAGACATAAGGGTTATAAGATTTGAAATACCCGGCTTGTTATCTACGTCAAAACGAATACTACCTTCGCTATCGGTAACCGCGCTCATAATTTTTTTCTTTGTAATGTTTATATCATCCAAGATGAAGATTGTGCCTTTATCATCAATGGGAGCAGATTTGCTCATTTTTTCCATGGGATTTTGCAGGTTTAGGATTCTCGCTCCGACTTTGGGGATATAGTAATCGGGCAGTGTGAATGTATCACCATATCTTTTATTAAAACGCTCACCTAAATCTCTCGTCATTTCTATGTGCTGCCTCTGGTCATCACCTACCGGTACTACTGCGGCATCGTATAACAGAATATCCGCAGCCATAAGAGTAGGGTATATAAATAGACCTAGGTCTATTCCGCTGTTTCCCTTTTTTTCAGATTTTGCTTTGTACTGTGTCATTCTGCTTAATTCCCCGACCTTGCATTGGAATGCAATTAAATAACCTAATGCACTATGCTCGTCAACATCGCTTTGAACAAAGAAGCTTGTGTGCTTAGTGTCCACGCCACATGCGATGTAAAGAGCCGCTAAATCCAATATTGTTTTGTGGATTTTTTGCGGTTCTTGGTATGATGTTATTCCATGCAAATCAGCAATGAAAATATATGATTCATGTTCTGCTTGCAATCTGACAAAGTTTTTTATCGCACCCATATAGTTTGCAAGAGTAAAGCACCCGGTAGGCTGAACACCTGTTATCATTCTTTTTTTCGTCATAAATGCCTCCTAAATAAAAAACTCCTACCCATATAAGGACAGAAGTTATCTGCAAGCCACCTTAATGAACATGACGCACCAACATGCGCTTCCCATGTAACGACTGGGATCTCTCGTCAACGCCTACTCAACATATGTCTTTCGGGTTGCCCTCATAAGCCCATTCACCATAATCTGAATGCCGCATTCACACCATCAGCGACTCTCTGAAATTCAGTAATCATGACTACTACTCTTAATCATCGGTTTAATTTAGTTATTCGCATTGTATCATATATGGTTTAAAACGGCAATGTATACTCTACATAATCACATACATCCGTATGCCGATATCCTAGTCTATGCCCCTGCGGGGCAACATCCCAGGTTAGGCGCAATCTATCATTGACGATAAACACATCGCTTTTATGCCAGTTCTTCTCCAGGGTATCTCTGTCAAAATCCCATTCAAGCACATACAGGGCTATCCTGTCTCCTGGCTCTATGGGGTCATAGCCCTTTTGTATTACATGCCCGTCGTTGTAACGCACTCCCCTCACCTGCCCTCGTGGATGACAGGGATTAAAGGAAATCATTATGTCCCCTTCCCTACTGTTAATTTGAGCCGGTACGGCATATAACCTGCTACGAGCCGTTGTTGCAACAGGATAAATGCTTACAGACCTGCTGCCTAGCTTAGGCCATAACAAGTCATGGGCAGGCTCTGAGGTCTGCAAAAGCCCTGCCATTCGGTAGCGGTTTCCGACAATTGGCTGCCAGAGCACCAGCTCTGAGCGAAGATTAGGCGCGGGCTCACGGCTACGATTATTAACCAATCCGTTAAAAAAATGATGCAGATACTGGGTATATGCCTCATCCATTCCCAAATCGGTGTATGTCCGCAGTGAATTTACCCCTTCAGATTTACCGCCATATATATAGAAGGTACTCAACCCAAACAGTTCTATATCCGAGTTATGACGGTTATATACCACGCAGTTTTCAAGTGCGCTAAGAACCGCTGCCGTTTCCTTGGGAAAGAAGCATTCAAGCATAATAGCCATATCCCCGATATCCACCATATCAGAGTAATTATCCCTGGGGCTTCCCTCCCCGAAAGTTTTGGTCACACCACGTCTTTCGGCTAACTGGTAAAATGACGGAGCCTCGACGGTTTTAAGGCTACCGGAGGCAAACCCCATAAGCCGTCCCATTGTATCCATTACAGGGTTAACACGCGCAAGGTCAACTACGCTTAAGCTCAAAAGCTCATCGCTATCCGGGCCATAGAAATCCATAAAGGTATCCACGATGACTTTTCCAAGGTCAAAACCGTTCATTCGCGGGTTTTGGTTAAGGGCTGACAAAAATACATAATCCCATCCGTCTCCAGGCTCCAAATCCTCAGAAGCAATCATTACATGAGCATAATCCGCTGCAAGTACAGCCATTTCAATTGTAGCCATTAGGCAAGCGTCAAAGCCTAGGAACTCCAATTTATTTTCCCGTAGCCCCGCCTCTTCAAAGGCTAGTTTCATATCACGAAGTGTAAGCGCATCGTCATTGAACTTTTCATCATGACCAAAACCGGCAATTGAGCCTCCACCATGATCCCACATTATCAAGCCGTATTTTTTGGCCGGGAAATTTTCCATTCCAAACCGGATAAAATCCCGAAGTGTAGAAGGCGCACCCATGTTTACTTTTCCCATGTTTTCGACTTCATAGAGCCAACCATCCGCCATTTCCCAGATTATGCACTCGCTTGCCGGGATAACGGCATTTTGCCAGCGGTTAGTACCGCCGGTAAGTATAACAATATTGGCATGACGGGAGTCAAGCCCCGACTCCAGCATTTCCACAAGGTCGGTAGTAGCGGCCCCAAAGTCACTTTCTAAATCAGAGCCATTCATGTATATCATTATTGTGTAGGGTTTTTGTGTAGGGCTGCTTACAGCAATGCAAGCAACAGCAATCAGTACTGCGAAAGCAACAACGGCGAACTTTCTAATATATCGCATGAAATCACTCCAATTGTGTAAATAAAAAGAGGCTGCCACGTTAAGAAAACCTTGGGACGCAGTCCCAAACCCTGCAAACTTTAATTTAAAATCGCGCAAACGCGCGATTTTGGTTTTTGATAAAGTTTTTGGTTAAGCTTTTTTCAAAAAGCTTACGGGGTGCGGGGCAAAGCCCTGCGGTTTTATGATTTTGGTGTGACAGCCCCTTTGCTACAATTATCCTAGTGCATCGCACCAACAGGTTGACCGCTTGTAAGTGCTGACTTTACATTGCTCATATCCTGTGTTGAAGCCGGTGGCGAACAGGCATAATAACCTTTTTGCTCGGCTATCTTGTACAGGTCATATTGGAATTTCTCGTCGCCATCTCGCATTTGCTGGAAGGTCTGACGTAAATTTGGACATGCGGTTTCACTTATAAATGTTGCATAATGGGATAGACTGGATTTTACACCGCTTAGTACGTCCAGTACTATTTCTTTTTCCTGCATAGCAATTCTCCTTTACTATAAATGTTGCAGCAATTTATTTGCTGACTGGGTGGCTTGGGTGGACGCTTGGGTAAACATTTGCTTTAGCTGCGGGTCATTGACTTGATTGGCATAGTCTTTTAGCTTACCCGCTGTCAGTTGATGACCCGGCACTGTTTCCCGGATCCAGTTTAGTTCTGATTGTTTAAGTCCCGGCATGGTTTTGCCCCTTTCTGGAGTATTTGCTATTAGTTTTGCAAAATAACAAGAAATTATGCGTAGGTTATGCTACATATTTTAAGCCGTTACAGCATATAATCTCATGCCTATTTTATGGATAGGGAGAGATAAGATGAAGGCAATTAACAAGCGCACCCGAGAAATAGACGATGAGGTCAGGACGTTAAGGTCGATGGTTACAGAAATCAGCTCAAGAATAAATAAATTACTGGATGAAAAAAGACAGTTACTCGCGACTCCTTTACATAAAAACAAAACCACCCATCAATCCAGTGATAAACTTGACAAAGCTTTCTAGCATGTGATGTAATAAATATGAAATATACTCGTCTTGCAAAAGAATAGTTTGCAAGAAATACTGAGAAGAGAGGATGATGTAACATGCGCAGTTCACAAGTTACACCTATCACCGATGCGAAGGTAGCCCTTGAGGCTCTCAAAGCAGGTAACAAAAGATTTGTTGAGGGCAATCCCGCACCTAAGAACCATAAGGCAGACAGGACGGAGACCATCGCAACACAAAAGCCATTTGCGGCTATACTTACCTGTGCAGACTCCAGAACCTGCCCAGAATTTTTCTTCGACACCAAAATCGGTGATTTGTTCGTCCTAAGAAACGCCGGCAACTTTGCCACTGATGTAGAGCTGGGCTCCTTGGAATTTGCCACTTCTGCCCTTGGCGCGTCCCTAATCGTTGTAGTGGGTCACACCAACTGCGGCGCGGTATTTGCTGCCTTTGACAAGCCCGCAGGTCTACCAGAGAAACTGCAATGCGTACTCAACAACATTGCACCTGGTATCGAAGGTAGCGCAAACAAAGAAGCCGCCACCGATGCTAATATCGAAACCGTTGTTGATATCCTTAAAGCAAACCCGGTAATTAAAGCTCAAGGCACCACTGTTATTGGTGCGTACTACGATTTCCACACTGGAGTTGTAACATTTAACGAGTAAACATGATTTTCCAAAGGCATATGTAGTCAAAAGAGGGTCACTCAACAACGGGTGACCCTCTCTCGTACAGGCATATAATTAGCAAATAATAACATAGGAAATCTATTGTGTTGACAGCGTCTTTTCCATATACTACGTTTTAATTTAGGCAAAACCATGTAAAAATGGAAAAAATCACAAGGGGGAACCCCAAGAATGATGACAATCTTATCTTTACTGCCGATAGTCAGTTTGTTAGTTTGCTTGATTATCCTGAAATTATCTGTAGCTAAGTCGGGAGCAATCTCGTTAGCAATTGCACTTTTTATCGCTCTTGTATTTTTCGGATTGCCAGTTGTAGACGGATTACCCATTGCTGTGGGTAAAGCACTATGGCTTGCCTTATTTGTATCTCTTATTGTTTGGTTCGCTATGTTTCTCTACCACTTGGTCAGTGATTTCAAAGCAATTGACGTAATCAACAAGAATCTATCCGCTTTTATTAAAGACAGGTTTGTAAAATTCTTACTGCTTGCCTGGATGTTTACAGGGCTATTGCAGGGTATGGCAGGCTTTGGCGTTCCTGCGGTTATTGTTACGCCTATACTTATCGCCCTAAAATTTGATAAAGTCAAATCCTTGGCGGCAGCTCTTCTTGGTCACTCATGGGCAGTTACGTTTGGGTCACTTGGAGCGGCTTTCTTTGTAATACAGGGGCTTACCGGGGTTGACTATACTCCGCTTGCCGAAGCCATGTTTATATTTAACACAGCCGCTCATTTCCTCACGGGTATAGGTGTATGCTTTATATATGATGGATTTAAGGGCATAAAGAAGGGATTCTTATATGTATTGCCTGTATCCTTGGTTATGACAGGTGTGCAATTTTTCACTATTCGCATTATGGGGGCATATCCAATTGCCGGATTGCTACCTGCACTAGTCGGGCTTTTGACATTGTTCTTGCTATTTAAGCTGCGTTCAAGAGGGCAAAAGCCGGTTGAAGAAGAATCTGACGCTGCTGTTGCAAAAGCATCTGATAACACAGTTACAGTTTCCGAGACAGCTGAGAAATCGGCAAAAGAAGGCGGCAAAATTAGTCTGCTGCAGGCCTCACTGCCTTATCTGGTTATTATCGTTTTAGCACTCGCATTCCAACTTGTTCCTACTGCGGTAAATGATGCTGCGTCTTTTGGCCCTAACTTCAGTGGCTTTGAAACAACGCGAGAATATCCCAATACTCATGTGGTAAACCCGGTTACA
>Ga0131853_10006570_pt1 | contig 20993 bp, 13 predicted proteins | sample TergutLab28metaG_FD_92764 | JGI IMG/M metagenome (GOLD analysis project Ga0131853, IMG submission 92764) | Labiotermes labralis P1 segment gut microbial communities from Petit-Saut dam, French Guiana - Lab288 P1 (version 2) (version 2) | ecosystem: Host-associated > Arthropoda: Insects >...
ATGTGCTCGAAACATGTAGAGGCATGAAATAAAACTTATTGTGAAACAAATTTTGTGCATCAAGTTGGTTAAATACTGAGATAAATATACTGAGATGCACGGTCAGCAAAACGTCAAAAAAATAGACTGTCTTGTTATACAATTAAACATGATTATTCATATTACTGCCCATTTTTTCATAAAGATGTTGTGAATAAGAAGTGTGCCTCCATTTATAAGTGGAAATATTTTTTAAGCAGTTTGTCGGCAGCAATACGGCACTTTCGCCTTGTTTCCATATAAATTGCTCTTAGGCTACACAAATTACATCTGAAGAACTCAGTAGATCCAACTAATGAAGGTGTTATCATTTGTACAAAACATGCCTCGTGTGCTGTAAAAAATATGTTGCAATTAATTGGGAACGAAGTTGAAACGAAATATATACGTAATATCTGAGGCATGGTGTGGTTTCCGTTGACAAACTGGCAGAAATGGGGCTGTAATGAGATTTGTGCGCTGCTTTTTAAGTCGGATTATCAACTACACAACTGTGGCAGTCTGTTTCCTACACGTTTACCAATAATGTGCCAACCGACTCATGCCAAGTGCTTAACTTACGCGCTTAGACGCGAAATCATATTAACATCTGCAATGAAAATTCTGCACGTCTTCGCAATGTATTTTAGCGTCACGCATCACTAGAAGACGAAATGTCGTCATGACTGACTGTTTGTACGGATGCATTGTAAATCATCTCTATCACATTGCCTGTTCTAATCTCACTTACGGTATATCAGTCAACGACATTGTTTTCTGATTAAAAAATAATAATAAATTTTACTGACAGTTTCCTTCTTATGCAAAGGTTCCTGTTCATGAATGTAAAGGTAAAGGTAAGGCAGTCCCATTACAGACCTGGGGTGGTCCAGAGGGTTCCAGGAAGTTAAGATTACCAGATTTCATGACAACGGCTCACGATGTTGGTAAGGTTGTCAGCCTTACGCACCGGCCGCCTTTACCCCCAGGAAATGTTCCTGGTACTCATGTCTGTTATAGGCTGAGTCGACCCCAGAGTCATAGTGCGATCGGAGGGATTTTATGTCAACGAAAAATTCCAATGTCACCAGCTGGGATCGAAACAGCGACTTTCCGATTTGTAGCACAGCACCTTAGCCACTGTGCTACCGCGGTCCCCCCTGTTCCTGGAACAATGACGTAACCCGAAAATTACGTAATTCGGAATAGACCTACACCTACGTATTTGTCACACCTTATCAGTTATGGCCATGTTTACACAGAGTTTACACAATGTTTACAGGATATTTACACAATGTTTAAACGATGTTTACACAATGTTTACACGATGCTTACACAATGTTTACACAATGTTTACACAATGCTTACACCATGTTTAAACAATGTTTACACGATGTTTACACAATGTTTACACCATGTTTACACAATGTCTGTGCATATTTAAATTGTTATTTCTGTCAGTTTCACATGAAACCCACACAGTAAAGCTGCATAACAATTACAGTATTAACAATTAATAATATTAATATTATGTTATACATATTGTTAAATAATAACATTAATAATTAATAAGAATTAATAAGTTCAAGTTTCGGTAAGTCGCACATTACGTAGCCCGGAATCTTCTTGAGTTAACTGTGGTCTTCTAAGACACTACGCTGAATTTTCCGAGGGATTTCGGAGGATATGATGCTCTCTTCTTCAGAATTGGATAATTGAACTGTTATGGAACTTGAGACAGCATAAACATAGAACTAAACAGAATACAAAACTTCAGGACTGAAGATGGAGCCTGCAGGTTTGATATTTAATATCGCGAGAATATGAAATTTCCGCCTGTCTGTACAGCCCTAGTGACAATAAAGAAAATGCAGGTGTTTTTCTGAAAAAAATAAAAGGCATGTATTTTGCAAATTCTTATCAAATTTATGCATTTTTATTAATATTTTTCGTACAGGGAATTTCTATGGCGTGTTAAATTTTATGACTGCTAAGATTTTGTGTACCCCTGTATTATTGTATGTTTGTTATCAAGTTCACGTAATCCCATTATACCACTGTTTGCTGGCTATGTGTGACCAGCCGACCGGCTTGAAGGCCGTTCCGAGTGACGTCGGATACCCATTATCAGGAAAGTACAGCCACGTTTAAAGAAAATGTTACGCTATTCGAAAAAAATTGATACTGATACGAAACTGAATATTACAATCACAATTCCACCGAAAGATGGAGTCATTTATATATAAAAAAGATAAAATTTGCACTTACTACTTAACTTTGAGCACAGTCGGTTATTTTCGTCATTGAGTCTTCTCTGACGGTCAAATCATTTAATCCTCTGGGGGGCCACACTTCTTGTTGTTAGCCATAATTTTGGACGTATCAGAGAATGCTTATAATATTCTTAAGATCGCTCCTTATGTCCTTCTAAGAACTTATTTACACTTCTAAGTAGGTTTTGTCCATGTTATATTTACGGGTCACATGTAAACTCTAATTAAATAGGCGCGGCACTTATTGGGAGAGTAGAGGTGCATACAGGGCTTTGGTTGGAAAAACTAAGGGGAAGGGCCAATTCGAAAAAACCAGGCATAGATATGAGGATAATATTAAAACGGATCTTCAGGAAGTGAAATGGGGAGCACGGACTGGATTGAAGTAGCTCAGAATAGAGACAGATGACAGACTCTTGTGAATACGGTAATGAACCTTCGGGTTCCATAAAATGCAGGGAATTTCTTGAGTAGTTGAAAAACAGCTAGCTTCTCAAGGACTCTGTTCCGTGGACTTTATTAGTTAGTTACATAATTAGTTGGTTGGTTAGTTAGTTATGTCATCTTAAAGTTTCATATATCGAAATATTTTGTAATTTGTGGTCCAAAACCACATTTATTTCTCATCTATGGTTATATTCATAATCTTTAAACATGCCGTATTTCATATTCCCAAATGTAAGCCATACGTATTAAGCATTTTGTGAGTCTTTTCATTAGTTACTCATATTGTAAACACTACTAAGGAACAATTGACAGTTACATAGGTAAGAATTCTTAAGAATGTGACGTAATAACACCGGAACGAGACCACTGAATTGGTACAGCACATCAGAAAAGACCTCGTACTTACGACGCATTGTGCTAAATCGAACATAAAAATAAATAATAAATATCATGATTTCGCTTTTGTTTTACATTCATTACTCGGTACGTAAATCTCATTCATGTGAGTCATAATAGACTTCTTCGACTCTCAGCTGTACTTATTATACTTGTGTCGTAAGCAGCGAGATATTGTCATGACTGTCCGTAGTCTTTATGTAAACTGTCCGTTGGTATCTTTCGAATTTCATCCAAATTTGATTCTTGTCGGCAGTTTTCAATATGAGTTGCCAATGTAAAATTTTACGAAAATCCTTCGATTGAGAGCCGAGGTTTCCTAGCGTACAGACAGAGAGACAGATATGAAATGGAGGCCGACAAATGTGAAAGACAGAAGAAAGACACGGCAGAGAGAGTAATTGCTTTCCCAGTTCGTTTGTGAATATGCCGTTAAGAGAATGATAATTTTATGCTAAGATCTTTATAGAACACCTTACCTGTTCGGTCGAAACATATTCAAGTTACATTTTCCTTAATGGACATATACTTTTACTCTTTATGTTAAATTCATATTTACCTATGAACTATGGACCACAAGTTTCAGCAATGAGACGTAGATTAATTTTTACAGTAGGTATACGAGCAATTTACAACCAGAATTGCCTCCTGTTCATAGGCTTGCTATACGTGGTACCTTCAAAAGTTCCCAGAATCACTTTATTTCTGAGAAATACAAAAGAGTACAATCATTTTAGCTACATTTCCTAAAGGAAAGTCCTTTTATGGAACTATACTTTTCTGCCAGCAACTGTAAAGGTGTTGGAAATATTCCTGCAGGTCGTTCTGTGACATTCTTTTTAGCTTTACCGTCGCATTCTCAATTATGTCAGTAGCATCACGAAAGTCCCGTTCCTTCAATACTGATTTTAATAGAGGGAACAGGTAAAAATTAGCTGGAGCCAGGTTAGGGGAGGGGGTAGACGCCAGTTTTATCACATTGTTCTTTGTTAAGAACCCCTTCTGTCTAAACGGACTAGTGGGCTGGAGCATTATCGTGAAGGAGAAACCACTGGTTCTTCATTTTTGGGCGTGTTTCCTTTTGACGGCACCCTAAGGCGACGAAAGATGTTAGTGTACATTTCTTTATTCGCAGTAGCAATTCCTGTAAATTATAACAGCGAATTCCTGTTAAATATACGAGTGAATTCCGGGAATAGTTTGAAGCTACAACGTATTTTCATCATCCATTTCTACTAAATAGTTTGAATAGGAATACTAAAATCTTTTTTTGTGTTAACTGAGTACTATGTATGGTGTCCCTTTCCTATGTTATGAAACTTTTCTAAATTTAAAGGTTTGGCTTCCCGAGTAGCAGTTGATACGAACGTGGATAGTGGTTGTCACGTAACCACATTTGTCTATTCACATGACTGCCATAATCTAATTTCACCTTGACATGAAGTTACAAATGTCTCTTACGAGACTTTGTGAGAGCGATTACCTTCACGTCAGTTACTTTGATGTAGGGCTTCAGATAAGACCGTTATGGTAACCTGTTCTTTTAAAGTTTACTCTGCCAGAAATAATCTAAGCATGAAAAACATCCGTGTTGAGCTTCAACTGTCCTGGACCTTTGTGAATGGTACATGAGTCTAACCTTCAACAACTGTAACAGGCAAATACATTTGGTAATTCAACGAGTCCTGTAGATGTGTTGTTTTAATTGCAGTATGCATATGATTTTGACAGCCGAAAGTCTGATCAAAATTTACTGTTATTTTGTATCAGTTAATGAATAAATATTTATGTAGGCCCATAGGTTTAAGCAGTCACAGCTATATATATATATATATATATATATATATACCGATTGAGCTACCCCACCCACACACACACACACACACACACACACATGTCCGGGTAGCTCAGTCAGTATAGCGACTGACCACGGGCTGGACGGCCCGGGATCGAATCCCGGTGGGGACGAGATTTTTCGCCCCTCCAGACCGACCCTGGGGCCCACCCAGCCTCCCGCAAAATGGGTACCGGGCCTTTCCTGGAGGTAAAATGCGGCCGGGGCGTGCTGCTGACCTCTCACCCCCTTCTAGTGCATCGGTCATGGAAGAGTAGAGCTATACTTCTACCCACCCTCTGGGCCACACCGGGCCTATAACAGGATTACTTTACTTTTACACCTTATATATATATATATACACACACAGACATATGTTTATGAATGTATGTTTGAAATCTTAAGAACTGAAGCGAACTACCTTTCAAGTGACTGAAATAATGTCTGTCGATATTGAGGCCTAACTGTGACTAAAGTAATATGCGTTTTAATGTTTATTGTCGTATATTACTTTGCAGTGACTGAAGGTCCTGTCAAGGACAGCACCTTCCTTAATCTCGTATTTGTAAATTTGGCTGTAAGAGATAAATCTACAGGGGGGAAGGTCCAATAAGATCTGCAATCCTTATCTTGGTTGCTGTGAAATTTGAAGAGATCGCTCTGGACCTGGAAAGAAAGAAAAAAATGATATATAACATTTTTTATACTATCCATCCCGTTGTGTAGGAGGTTACATAAAATAGCATTCCGTATTCCGTCTGACACAGTATTTATTTATTTTGTTTTGCTGACCGTCCATCTCAGTATCACCTTAGTAATTAACCAACTTAATGCACAAAATCTTTTATTATAATGAGCTTATTATACGCCTCTACATGTTTCGGGCACTATGTGCTCATCATCAGGAGGTCAAAATTGTATTATACAGCATCTGGTATAATCACACCTGTGGGTGGCCGTCCGGTGCGCAGGTTGAGAGAGGACTCAGTCTTCTCTCAACCTGTGCACCGGACGGCTACCTACAGAGTGTGATGATACCAGATGCTGTATAATACAATTTTGACCTCCTGATGAAGAGCACATAGTGCCTGAAACATGTAGAGGCATATAATAAACATATATAATACAAGACTTTGTGCATTAAGTTGGTTAATTACTAAGATTACAATCTTTATTTATTAATAACTTTCTAACGCCATTTGCTTCGATCAAGCCGACCATCATGACGTGTTGATTTTCAATCAAACGTTGCACTCGGAAATTCCTTATTTCAATATTAGAGAACACCGTTAGAATTTATTCCGGTGAAATTAAGTTATGACTGTATTATTACAGTATTTCATGAATATATATATTTCATGTAACCTTCCACCTGCAATTTCATGTCGCTGAGAGTGTACTTGTGCATGTGAGATTTTCTTATCAGAATTATATACTTTCATTTTCTAGTAAAGTCGTCTTGTAAAATATTGCAAATGATATTTCTCAGTCACTGGCGGAACGAAGACTGTGGCATACCGCAAATGATTGTCTTACATAACATAGAACTTCATATTTCGTCTAACGCAACCTTTATTTATTATTACGTTTTCAAACACTGCACATTCCAATGAAGTCGATCGTCATCAGGTGTTGATTTTAATACAGAAACTTAAAAATTCCAGGCGATAATGTAAAAAATATTTTGTGAGATCTCTCAAAATTTTTTTTGTTTTAATTCCAGAGAATATTTTCACCTTACGCCCCATTACATTTAGATTATTCATTTCAAGAACCAAATTTTCTTTACGTGTTTGTCAGTTGTCAGTCTGAACATGGACTGCTAATGGCGGTCCACGCTGTGTTACATGTCGCTTTTCTTTACACTCTTTGACTGATAATGGCGACCAACATATTATAACAAAAATTTCATGACTTTGGCTGATAATGGAGGCCCACACAGCATTACATATCAATATCCAATTCCACCCACGCTTCGACTGATAATGGCGGCCAAAGTAGTGTCACCACAACTTCCTGTTCACCCGTCGATTGATATTCACCGCCCACACAGCATTACATATTAGCATCCTTGAGAGGGCTCTTGACAGTAAATGGCGGCCAACATACAGTCACTTCAGCTACTTGTATTCCTTTGATGGATATTGACAGCCCACACAGCGTTGCTTATCAGTACCGTTGAGAAGACTCTCTTCGACTGATAATGGCGGCCCACACACGTTTATATATCAATAGTCAACTTAAATGGCCGTCAACATAGCGTCAATTCAACTTCTTGTATACCCGTCGATTGATATGGACAGCCCACACAGCATTGTTTATCAGTATCATTGAGGTGGCTCTCTGCGACTGATAATGGAGGCCCACACAGTATTACATATCAATATCCCATTCAACATACCCATCGACTGACAATGGCGGCACGCAAAGTTTTTAATATCACGTTCATGTAAACTGTTGAACTGATATCGTCGGGCCACACCACGTTACATGTCGCCATTCCGCACACTCTTCTGCTTTGAAGCATTTTACAGCATTACATGTTGCAACGTACTAAACTGTAACCGACGACCGGTTCTACAGGTTAGAACGGTGCTGTCTGCAATTCCATTCCATTTCTTCTTGCATAAGCCCCAAAAAAAAGAAACCATTGTTAAGTTATAAGAGGAGGTACAAGTCAGCTTCATAGAGAAACGCTAGACGCTGTATATCCAAAATAATCAATACAAAATCATTGACGTCTATTTATGAACAACTCTTTATTTTTTAAGGCATTCGTTTCTTAATCTCACCCATTGATCTTGACTACCACACCTACCTGGGTTTAAATTTACTCTTCGCTATCAGTGTACATGCTGTCATAAGTTCTGCTGTGTTATCTTTATTCATATTTTCGTCCTGACGCTACCGTTGGTGGGGTATTATAGATTTTAACTTTCTTGTCTTGTACTTGCGTGTTTGTCTGACCGTTTAAAACTTTATTTTCTATTTCACCTTACTATATAAAGTACAGAAACTGGAACAATTGAATGATGTACGAGCCAGTGTTTGGCTTACGAATTACTGATCGATTGGTTTAAAATAGCTGAAAGAAACTTATAGTGGAAGAGCGAAAGACAAACAAACAGTCCTCCTGTGACCCTTAACCTAGTTTCTGCAAGTGAGTATAAAAGAAATGGTCGATTGAGCTGAAGTCGAGTTCTGTTACTTTCTCTTGGTAAGATAAAATATTCAAGAAGATTAGTGAAAATGCAGAATTGAAAATTGATTACTCCTGTTTTAGCATACTGCAGAAAGGATTATAAGGTTTTGGTTTAGAATATGAATTTGCATGAGGCCACATCACAGCACGCCTTGTTTAATGTTCGAATAAACATAACAAATTCTTTTTCAAGCTTTAGATTTTTCTTTTTCACATTGGGAAATAGGGCTTTGTATCGCCCTTATTTTCCAGAGAATCACTTCGACTTAGTTAAACATTTGGAATGTTCCTGAATCACTGCGATAGTTTCACGTTCAGAACGTCCTAAATTGTTTCAATTATACTTACTTCCAATTTCATCGTCTTGCTGAGCGTAGTAGCTGTCATGGGATAAACTGGTGAAAAGTTAAATAAGTCCCATTACAGGCCCGAGGTGCCCAGAGGGTTCCAGGAATTTAAGGTTCCCAAATTACGTGACAGTGGCCCAGGATGGTGGTAAGGTTGTCAGCCTTACGCACCGGCCGCTTTTACCACCCCAGGAAATACTCCTGGTACTCATTTCTGTTAGAGGCTGAGTCGACCCCAGGGCCATAGTGCGATCGGAAGGATTATGTGAATGAAAAATTCCAGTGACACCATCTGGAATCGAACCAGTGACATTCCGATTTGTAGCACAGCACCTTCACCACTGTGCTACCGCGGTCCCCGGGATAAATTGGTAAATGCCATAAAAGCTATTTTGCTCAGGGAAACGACAAAAGGTACATCCCGTGTTTTCTGCCGCAGAAATATATTTATTTTGCGTAAATTTTCAGAAGAGTCGCGAATGACGAATGAAAGGCGAGACTTCTCTGCCCAGAAGAAGTTGGCAGCAGTTTCCTACGAAACACTGGTACCTCTGTGCCATATTAAACGCAGGGATGCACATTTGCCAGCTGCCCGGTCACACTGGTGACTAAATTTTGTAGGGTTGTTCTTAATGTCTGTGGGTGGTCAGTTTGGATGCTGCATGTCACCTTTCTGGAATGTAATTTTAAAGTGACTGCTATTTGTTTTTAGAAAGGTGTCGAACCCTGTTATAATACTCAGTGGCTAGCAATTTGACACTACTAGTAGACTTGGAAGCGTTTGTTTAAGACCCCAGTCGTGGTGCTCGTTAGCACATGCAACATAGTACTACATTGTTTCCAGACATTCTCAGTAAAATGCGGTCAGCTGTTGCTGTGTTTTGTGTGGCACCGCTGTGGTCTCGCCAACTGTGCGCAGGAATCAGGGTCAATGCCGGTAGTTGCGTGTTCGTGTACATTGTACCTGGGAAATTACAGCCCACGACAAATAGTCCATCTCATGGCAGGGTTTATATGCCAGCAATTCGAAGCTTTATTGGGGTTTGATGTGTAAAAGACACTACAAACAAAGCGAACGTTCTGTTAAAAATTCAAAAGTGACGTACCTAGTAAATTACATGTATTGTCTCCTTTAGACACGGTAGCGAATTTGCGAAAGTGATTATTAACTTCGTCATTTCCTTCTGTTATTCCGCATGCAACAATTCGTCTCGCACGGGAAGAATTTTTGTGAAACTGTATAATGAGGGACTTTACTAATGCAAGCCGCGAATATTTAAATGTATTTAAAAGTGAGCAAATATAAAAAGCTCTCAACATGAAGACCTACGTACATGTATGAAAACATCGGTTACTAATGCAGCGTGTTTTCAGTTGATAGTAATCGACGGCGATAAATAGTAATCGACAGTAATCGATATGATCTGCACGATGTAAATTTAATGTAAAAAACATGTGTTATCATATTATTTCATATTTATTATGTATATAAATATGAAAGCTGGTATATAGGTAGATTACGAATATAGATTCAAAGTCAGCAGTTACATTCTGTTTCCAAGGACTGGATCTTTGAAATAATGTACAATAGGTAACGTCACTTTAGTTATACCAACTAATATACTTATGTAAAATTTTTCACACTAAAGCATCGTTCCAACATGTTTCGATCCGAAGATCATTTTCAGGGAACCATATTGTTCCTTGCTAAAGTTACATTTTAAAAACACTCACTAATTAATTTCCTTAAAATAACAGGGTGATGGGCCTGCCTATGGGTGTGCATCGCACACCCATAGGCAGGCGCATTCTCAGCAAAGTACTCTTACATAATACGACATGCTGCCCATCACCCTGTTATTTTAAGGAAATTAATTAGTGAGTGTTTTTAAAATGTGACTTTAGCAAGGAACAATATGGCTCCCTGAAAATGATCTTCGGATCAAAACATGTTGGGTTGATTTTAAGTGTTTCAATGTATAAATTTTATATAAGTGCATTAGTTGGTATAATTAAAGTGACTCTACGAAGTGCACGGTGCAACAGTAAAGATGTACAATAGATAAGTTTAAGAAAGAATAACAACAGAAGTATAAATGATTTCTTCTGCGCAGTTATGTAATGGCTGGCCCTAATAACGGTATTAAGATTTTATAATGTGTGGATTTGTGAGAAACAACAAGACAGTGTACATGTTACGTAATATTGAGGTGCGTTCGCGTAACCGCTGTTGCCGAGGAAAGCAGTAAGTAGTAAATATTGGGTTTGCCTGTTTACATTCTTGCCTTATTTATCCGGCATGTCAATCGAATCTCTTTTGGGGCGCATTATGGTGTCATGTGTAGCCTGCCGCGCTCTACACTGTTTTTCCACATTATTTATTAAAACGGCATAATTTTCGGAAAAAAGTTTTTGAACACAAAATATGTTTTAATTTTCTCTACAACTTTTTTCTGAAACTTTGCCCATTCTTAAAAAGATTGAACGAGATTATTGTAAATGTACATAGGCTTCATAAATAGAACCAGTTATTTTTGTCGGTTTTGAATTCAAATATCAAATTTAATGAGAATTCCTCAATTGGGAACCAAGTCGTTTCATGCGGACAGACGGAAATGGCGAAGGAACGCGCCTAAAAACCGCTCGTTCAAACCTACATTGTCACTAGTGCAAGTGAAGTAGGCATAAAACTGAGTATATTTCATTAATATGACAGTGCTGTAGTAAAGGTGTTTCTTAGTAACAACTCTGCACTCTAGACCTGTCACAGAGCACCTGAGACATATTTTAATTGCAGTATCTCAGCTGCTTGTCTGTTTGTATTCAGAGTACTTGAACTCATATTCCAGGTTGGCCTATATTTTACCCCCCCCCCCCTCCCCATTCCTCATTATGTTCCATGGACATGCAATGAGATTAAAATTTTAAGGATTTTCAGGCTAAATACGAAGCTTTTCTTATCCTGGAGTTGTGCCCAGTACATACATTTCTGTAATTCGTCTTGTTGTGGAAGTTGCGCTTGGCAGAGCCGCAGTAGCCTAACGCAGAAGAGATGATGGTCTGTTGAACCGAGCGTCAGCAGGTTAGGAAGGAACTCAGTGGAATTAATTCCGCTGCCTGTTAATCATAGCCATTGTATATGTTACAGTATTCGATACGTGGACAACGTTGATATGGCGGTGAAGATGGATAACGTTATCGTCCGGTTTATGATATGTGTCCATTATGTGGGTGTTAGCTTACCGGTCTAGAGGTTGCTGTTATATCACCCAACTAATATACACGTTCTTACTGCATTACCTTATCTGTCTATATGTTGTAATTTGATTGCCCTCTAAGAATACGTACTGTCATAATTTTACCCTAGCAGGCTCACGTCATTCAATTATTCTTACAGAATACACGTTGTCGTAATACTACCGCAGATACTGCGTGTTGTAGTAACATTACACTACCAGAATACCCTTTGTCGTAACATTACTCTAACAGAATGCGTGTTATCGTAACATTACCCTACCAAAATACTCTTTGTCGTAACTTTACGCTACCAGACTACACGTTGTCATTACGTTACCCTGCCAGAATACCCTTTGTCGTAACATTACCCTACCAAAATATCCTTGTCGTAACATTACCCTATCAGTATACCCTTTTACGTAACATTTCCCTGCCAGAATACACTTTGTCATACCATTACCCTACCACAATACCCTCTTGTCGTAACATTTCCCTACCAGAATACCCTTGTCGCAACATTATCCTACCAGAATACCCTTTGTCGTACCATTACCCTACCAGAATACCCTCTTATCTTAACATTACCTTACTAGAATACCCTTGTCTTAACATTACCCTACCAGAAAACCCTTTTACCATTGTCCTACCAGAATACCCTTTGTCGTAATATTAACCTACCTGAAGAAAAACCTTTGTCGTTCCATTACGCTACCAGAATAACCTTTTGTCATAATATTGCCCTACCAGAGTGCACCGTGACGTAATTTTACCCTCGCACACTACACGTTGTCGTAACATTATACTACCCGACTACACGTTTACATTTCTACATAGGACCTATAAAAGGCGCAGATTGTCTGGACAGATTGGGTGTCTGAATGGTTCTCGAGGGCTGTCTGCGATTTGTCGTGCAGTTAGGTGGTGCTGGACGGCAGTTCCGTGTCTGTTCATTAGTCCGTTCCTTTGACGGTTTCACACACAAACTGACTATGCTGTCGGACATCAGAAGTACAACACGGGGATGTGCGATGCTGTTCTATTTTTGAACTGCCTGGGGTCGTACAGTCAATTCAAAACGTGTTTCCTTTTTAAATTTTGCTGCCGTCTTTCCTCATGGTTCCATTATTTGTAACGCAATCTGTTTTAATTTCGTGTATAAATTCGGGCATAATTTCATTGCTTAAACATAAGGCATTTTAATGGTCCGTAATCTTCTAAATATATTACTTACTTTTTCTGGTTCTTGGGTAGAGAAGAAGGTCGAAAAGAAATATGCTATTTTATGATCCTTAACAAGAGTCGACTACATACACACACACACACACACACACACACACACACACACACAGTACCGTCCATACGAAATTGGCTATAGTACCTGTATGTGCAACCTGCTCTAACTTAACATCTCTGACATGTTGCCACGCAGTGTACAAGTACGTGGCATGTGCTTCTCACAGCTAGCACCCTGTATTTCCTTACACACTGTTAAAGGATTGATATTTGTAATGGAGGCAGGCTGCGTTCTCTATGTTGTGAAGACGAATTTTGTGTGAAGTTTAAAGGTCAAACTTCAAAGAGTCATGCCATGCCCCCGAACTTAGACGCTGGCCTCTTTCCAGGGAAGTGTATCTCAGATTTGTAGTGGACAAAGTGGAAACGGGACAGGATTTTATCACGGTATTTCGGTTCTCCCCTCTCACTGTCATTACGTCAGTGCTCCACACTTGTCTTTATCTTCATGGTGCTGTTTTCAGGAGGAAGACCGAAGTAGACCGAGGAACCTTCACATAACACAACGTTCTTCGCGAAGTTGGGAGCTTGGCACAGAACTGTACATTTAATTTTTTAAGTCTTTATTGAGTTATTGATTAGTAACGTCGATTCCTGCCACGTTTCACTTCTCAGGCCCAGAAATTGTTTGGCTTTTCCTTATGTGAAATATTCATCCAGTTCAAAGTGTTTACAATGAAGATATTGGATCCAAACGCTCTGTTTTAAAGGCTGCAACATTTCGTTTCAGTTGGGGATTGTGTTTGGAAACAGGACACCTGAGGTATTGCCTCACATGTTAGGCTACGAATTGAACAACAGAGAAAGAGGAATTCAGTTCCAGTAAGGTTGGAGGATTTTCTTTTTTTCCAAAACACCACCGCCATCTGTTGGCCAGCGGCCTTCCTGTCCCTTCGGTAAAGGAAGGGGCTACAATGGAAGTATAACGACCGGGGGGGGGGGCGGTGCACCTGGCGGCTCATTTCCGTCTAATGTCGATGTTTAGAATGCGTGGAGCTGTGTCTCCATTCCTCAATATACTTTCAAGGCTGAAACACAAGGAAAACTTCTCCAACTCCGATGTTTGAGCACGTAGTGTGTAGAGAGGAGCAAAAATCCGCCCAACATCTTTGTGCACAACTAAAATACCAAGAACAATAGTAAGTGAATGAGTGGGCTTCGGACATGAAACATGGCGGCATATTGACATGACTTTTCATAATTTTGATCAGTTCTTGAATTTGTTTATGGGTCCACAAACCTGTCAAATCTGCACATAATCTGAGCGGTTGAAATGCCGTGTCCCGTGTTCTGTGTATGGAGTTCTCTCCTGGTTCTGGTTATTTGTTCGTGTCAAAACATAGAAAGATATATGTGCATGGCACGTAAATATTTGCTGAGAAATTTGATCATTAGGAATTTAAAACTGTTAGGTTTATGAATTATGAACGCTGACAGAGCAAATAATCAGTCAGTTTGTATAAGCGGACTATGGGCAAGTGAAATGTTTAGACGTAATGAGAGAATAGAAATATTTGTGACGCCGTAATGACGTCTGAGGTATCTGACGTTTTTATTCATGGAACATTGGCATATTCTGAGACAGAGCTGAACTTATTCATACGCAGTCACCTGATATTAAAAGAAATGCATTGGGTTTAACCAGTCATTTTAAGGCAATTATCTTTGTCGATGTGACGTCAGATATTCTGGCAGATAATTACAAACACTGGGATAGGACCTGCTGCTTCTTCCTTCATGAAAAAAAAAAACTGAGAAAGTTTGTTTCTCTGAAATGATTGCATTTTCTGCCCAGGTAAGGGAAGTTGCTTTCAAAAAACTGTAATCTAGAATTTTATAATGTGTAAAACACGTTTCGTATGAAATTTTGAATCTTGTATTTAGATTATTGTAATCAATGAAATAACTAACTAAACGACACTAAATAAATAAATAGACTACCGAAATGCCTACCTAATGTACTATCTAAATTAATAAATAAATGAGTGTATAAAGCAGAATCCTTCCTGAGAGGTTATTAATAATTGAGTTAGCCAGGAAATCCTCTGCATTTTGTGGGAAACGAAAGTTGATTTCGTTTTCACAGAAACTCGCCACTGGTCCCGATCTTCACCTAGATTAATCCAGCCCACGCTCTACAAAACAATTCTTTTAAGATCGGTTTGCATATTGTCCTTCGATCTACGCCTAAGTCTTACAAGTCGGCTCTTTCCTTTAGCTTTCCACACCAAATATCTTTATGAATTTCTCTTCCCCATGTGTGCTCCATGCCCCGCCCATCTTATTATCCTTGATCAGTAGATTTAAACCATAACGCTCCACGTTTTGCAGTTTTACCCAGTTTTCTATTACTTCTTCCCTTATAGTCCCAGATGTCTTCCTCATATCCTGGTCTCAGAAAATCTCAACGTAAGTTCCTCCCTCAGTGTAACAGAGCAATTTTAACACCATGTACAACGAGGCAAAACTGTGAATCTGTACAATTTAATATTTGTATTTTTGGATAGCAAAATTGAAGACCAAAAATGTTGGACAGAAAGGTGGCAGCCATTCGCGGAATATACTATTTTCTTAATTTCTTTTGCATAAAATTTTGATTTCTGGGCTCGTTTACAAGAATTTGATATTTGCCACAATTTGAAAAAGTTTTTTGTCTAGCTTTATGAAGTTTTTTATTCAACAGATCTTCCATTCGCTCGTACAAAATTCCTAGTTTCCTTATCGCAATTTTTGTTTCCCACAGGCTAGTGTGTTATGTAATAATGGGTCTGCCTGAAGAAGATATCAGAATTTCGTATCTGCCAGCTAAGGCTACTGATTTATGAACGAAATTAATTTTTAATGAGGCCTACTTCCGTTGCACCGAAAATAATTGGAGAATGGTTTTATGTAACCCAGTGAAAATGTAGTAACTTACATATATATAATTGGCGTCGGTTTGGGCTTAATGTTAAGGAAATGCACGTCTCTGTGGAGTCGTGTAAGGAAGGAATACTTTAATTAACTCCAACATTTAAGGGGACACTTGAATAATTAATTGGCCAAGTGGTAAAGATCTTTCTCTAACATCAGATGTTTTATCGCACTCTGTGCATTTGCTTCACAAGCTCTTTAGAAACCCAATACAGTATAGTTTGACGTAGTTTCCAATACACAGTTTTGTTCTCTCGGACTTGTGGTAGCTAAAAGATAAATACAAAAATATGTTAAGAATTTTAATTGCTTCATATTTATAAGACAAAATTGAAATCCTCGCTGTATAACTCATTCATGATTGGAGATGCTCCGACGCCTTTTCTTTAGACTTCCCCTTTATATAATCTACATTCGTGAAGTACTTATTTGTCAGCGAAAGAGCGAAGCTGGTTTCGAAGTCTGTCGTATACACGTACACAAACTTCCGGGAAATTAGTGGCTCCTTCTGTAGTTAGTTTTAATGTTTTACGGAGAATTCTAAACTCTTCCGGCAGAGAACCAGAGCACCAATGCTGTAACCTAAATTTTTTTGTGGCATCCATTTTTTGTTTTATTGTACCTAGTAGCAGTCAGTCAGAAGTACTACAAAACCAAAACTATAGTAAATGCTAGATCGAAGGTTTCAATCCCGTTGTCACGCAGAAGTTGGCTGTATTCGGAGACCCGTGGTGGAGTCATCTTAACGTCAAATTTACTACTCATTTGTTCCAGCCATGTTAGTGAATTCAGTTAATTTGATATCCCGAATCAACTACGCTTACTTAACTTCTGGCAAGACACGAAGGTACATTCTTAGCGGGAGGGAGAAATCAGACTTACGTAAATATAAATGATACGTGCATTTTACTGGAAACTTTCGGTAGGCCACATTGTCGGATTTTCGATGAAGAATGATAATAAAGTAGATATAAGGCAAAAAAAGCAAAATCTTTTTTTTTTTTTGCATGAAGGAATTTGACATGATGTAGGGTTAATGGATGATTTTTCTTCTTCTTGATTTTTTGCTTGTATTTAATTTTGTCCTTAAATATCCAGATATTATGCCCCTATTTCGGTGGCTGCGCTGTCTAAAGTCTGGGTCTATGGCTGCTCGCTTGCTGGGATTGCGGGTTCGAATCCCACCATGGGGTGAGGGGGGGTAGATGGATGTCTGTTGTGAGTGTTGTATATTGTCAGGTAGAGGTCTCTGCGTCGGGCCGATCGCTCGCCCAGAGGAGTATTACAGTTTTATCGTGAAGCCTCGATGAGGAATCCCTGACCCACTGAGGTATGTGTCGTTACGGAAGAAAGAATCAGGTCATGTACCCCTGGACTAATTTGAACAACTCCATCCCGTACGAATTCAAGACAAGATGCCCAAATCATACCAGCATTTACACCTTTACCGTTTTTCAAAAGTAAAGAGGTACCGACGTCTTGATTGGTCCTTTGGCACAGGAGGTCATGTGAGAGGATTGTTTTTCTCTTAATTTATGTATTTTCTAAATGTTGTTAAGAGAGATTCTGGAGTTTCTTGGATGGTACATCAGACTCTTAAGATCTGAGTAATCTTACGGCAACACATGACACCAGACAAGAACGAGGGAAAGCATGTGTGCGGGTTGCGAACTCGAGAGGTCTGATAGCCTGCTAGCCTTAGATTGTGCTGCTACCAGCGTCATCATCACTGACCTAAGTGAAGAATAAGACTTTGTGGGATGTGACGCGTTTTGTTTTGGAAGACTATCAGCAGGGGTTTGGAGAAAAAAGTCGATACCCTTCAATCAGACTACATAGTCTCTCATTCCGGAAGTACGTAACGTACGTGATGACTGTCAAGGGAACTGCAAATCCCATTTTAATTAAAGATTTTATAGGAGACGTAAGATCAGTTTCATAAGTCCCTCTTGTACCTGAGACAAAAGCATGGGGATTTGTTACCATGGTAACGACTGAAGGACTTTAAGGATTGAGGCAAAATTCTAACATTAATTATCAGCCGATTAAATATGATATTTAAAAATTGAGATGGCGGTAGAGGTGATGAAAATATCTGGAAATAATCTGACTTGTAATTGACTGTGTATTAAGTTAACTGAGAGGCCGATATGGATGTCAGAGTCACGCGGTCGTTCTGCGTCAGAGTCATTATAGACGGTTCCGGGGTTAATTACGAAAACAGAACTAAAAATGAAAACTACTCTGGTGAGAGTATTGAGCGCCGTGATAGTATTTTGATTTATTCATAGATATATCAAGATACTAATTTAGTTGGGCTCCGGCTGTTATTGCGGACAAAACTGTGCTACCGGATGTACCAAAATTTCCGCCACATTTGCGATTGTCATTCAGTCTTTGTGATTGTTTATATCTAGAGATATTTATGTAGCGTGTTAAAATGTAGAGACCAGTTGCTAACGTATGACGGTATACTATTTTTTTTATGTTTGTTTATGATTATAAACGAGGATTCAGAAGTATGCCAAGTACTTCTCGCTACTTTGAAAGCTTATTGGCCATCAAAAAATTATAAGAATAATTACCGTACTTTTTATTCCATCCAAGGTATTTAATTCTTTCATGGAAAAATGTTTTAAACTATCAATACTGAATCCTGACAAGGATCTAGCATTGGGACAGAAGTTATTACTTAATTCTGACTATGTCAGTGTGATTAAAAAAATTACAAAATCAATACTGCCCTTTTGTAAAATAAAAAAATCTTGTTTTCAAAGATTATTTTAAATTATAAAATTTAATTAGTACAAAAAATCCGAGAGTGAAAAACTTTATTCTTCAAAAGTGAATAATTTTTTTCTGCCTGTAGTATCAAAACCTGCACAGTATTTGTTGTCTGTGATCTTTGTAAAGTGAAATTAAAAGGAGGCTTATATTCACTTTCGGTTTTTCTTACCTAAACATTTTCTCGTCTCTTCGGCGCTTCCAGACCTAATTAATTATAACGCAACACGCATTTGATACGCGGTGTTTCAAAATTCGCTCTGCAGTTGGTGTAACTATTTCGGCCTACAGAGACCATCCTCACGGAGAACAAGGATATGAAGAAGTATATTTTTGATACAAATTATCTTCCTTTGTGTCAGTGTTCTCCCTGAAGATGTTCTCTGTAGGCCGAGATTTGTATGAGAAATTACTAAGACATAACAAATAGTTATTAAATGTACGTGAAATTGTTTGAGATGAAAAAAATACAGTTTATTGCGCGCAACATGTGCAAATTTAATTTAGGGTTTCGAAAATTTGTTTTGCATAAAAGGCGGAAAATTTCTTAATTAGTTTAGTGGCAACCAAATTTTCTGAAAGAGACTCTGTTGGGTTATTATCACAACCTGAAAAACGGTTATTAAATTCCAGTGATTGCCATTTCTTTTACATTTATCACGCAATGATCTGCATGTTACGCACTGTTGCAATTCCTGTTACTGTTCGGATCTGACAGACCCAGCATACAATAACACTGTTTTTTTCCCCCACGTTAGAAAACAAAGCGCGCGGGGTCTTGGTAATGTAAAGTTAAGAAATCAAAAGTTATATCTAGTGGCATGCTATTCATGCCGATCTTCACAAAAACTGAACATTTGTTTTCGGTTAATGGCGACTTCCTGTTTGAGCGCACGCTCAGACGGAAGAGTTGGTCACTACAGACATCAAGTTGGGTCGACTCAAACCTCAAAATTTCAGAGCACGGCTGCACTGTTTAAAATATTGCATTGCATTAATTCCTTTTCTTGAATCAAGGATGGAGACACATACCCGTGCGGCTGGTCAGTGATGTTCTGAAAAAAGAGCTAAAAACAATCTTATTAGTAACTCTTATTTATATATTGTAGATTTAATATGTCTTCTCCCAAACTTTTGCTTCAATTTGAGTTGAACCTTCGACGGTAGTTTGGAATTCTTGTAACGTATGTTTTTCAAAACCTCTTAATGTGGTCTAACTGATAAGCTGTAAAGGGTCAACTGATGTATTTCACGAAGCTTGGCATGAGTATTTTACTATCAGGTTATTTTGCATTTACAAATTTCAAATTTTTGCTATCAGTAATATTAACAAGAGTGTATGTGAAATATCTATGCGGGACTGGCATTGTAACTGTTGAATTAGTGGTTTAAAACATGGCACGAGAAAATACCTTCGAGAAATATGCGGCTTTTATACAGGTAGGCTAGTTATCGTGCACTTTGCCTACGACAAGTAACGAAGTATTGGAGCCAGGCTTGAGATCTTGTACTGATATAACGTTATTTACACAAATGCAAATTATGAATGAAATGTAGCTTTGTGTATGAAGATTGTAAATATAGCGACAGTATAATTTGTGAGGTTATATATAAATATGTTAGGACGCAGCAGAAATTTGTATTACTACAGGAAATTACGCGTACTTACTTGCTTACGTACTTAATTACTTACTTACATACGTACTTACTTACTCACTCGCTCACTCACTTACTTACTTACTTACTTACTTACACCATGGAGCAGAGTCCTTCTTGAGAAGTTGACCAGTTCTAAGCTAGTCAAGAAACTCTCCGCATTTTATGGAGCCCGAAGGTTCATTACCGCATTCACAAGTGCCCGCCACCTGTCCCTGTCCTGAGCCGGCTCGATCCAGTCCATACCCCCACATCCCACTTCCCGAAGAACTGGATATTATGCATGAACATAAATCATTCTACTGTACGATTATTACTTTTGGTGTTATTATGCTCTTCACATAGAGCTGTGAAATTTATAAATTTAAGCTTCGTACGGTTTATCCAGAATTTCGCCACGTAAGTGTTCTACCTATTGGCACGTGGATATCTTTGTCTTAGGGTGCGTACACACCAACAAAGCCAAGTCGAGTCCAATCCAGTCCAGTCAAACACACAAAGACGCGTCAGTGACTCTGTGGCTTACTTACATTGGCAGCCGCGGTAGTGCGTACAATCCAGCAGAGTCGAGTCGAGTCGAGTCGAGTCGAGTC